>Ga0334887_1000115_pt1 | contig 126626 bp, 114 predicted proteins | sample GraSluR1_MG_10_FD_207217 | JGI IMG/M metagenome (GOLD analysis project Ga0334887, IMG submission 207217) | Sludge microbial communities from methane-producing bioreactor in Wageningen University, Netherlands - Granular Sludge_18_07-R1 | ecosystem: Engineered > Bioreactor > Anaerobic >...
TCCAATCTCTGTTACAATAGTCATAGGTTCTATATCCTTTTAGGTGATTTCGCAATTCCTAGGATATAGGACTTTTTTTATTTTGAAAACATGTAAACGTTTTTCCGAGTATTATTTTACACTAACGGTTCCATAAAGTAATTGGAAATAACCCATAAAAAATAATTAGGACTTTAGAAAGATGTCTCCATATCAAAAATGATAATAGAATCATGTATATGGGTAGTGATAAATAATAAAAGACATGTTCCGAACTTAAAGGCAATAACATTATGGCTATCCTAATTAGAAATGCTACCGTCAATTCCTTTGAACTAAACCTATTAGCATTAACTTTAGAAAACAGAAAAATAGGTAGACCAATATCAATTAGTAAATAAATAATCTTATAAACTGCAGTCATTCCATTCTCCTAATCAATGCAATTTGTCTATCGCCTTTATAACATCATCAACCTTATTTCTCGCAATTAGACAAGTTGTACCATTTTCAAAATAAGCAAGGCGCTCCTGTCTATCCACTTTGACCACATTTGAAGGGTTGATGAGGAAAGAACGATGACATCGAATCAGCCTTTTTTCTTGTTTTAGAATGTCTGATAAATTAGCTGTAAATTCCATTCGGTCTGTATTAGTATATAAGATAACTCGGTGCGGACGAGGAGAAGTCTCTAGATAAAGCAATTCCTTATAGGGATACTGGACTTGAGCATACTTTGAAGTGAAGTAAAAAGAATCTTCGGCGATAGTCTTAGCATTTTTAGAATAAGCATAAGTCAGAGCATCCTCAATTCGTTTCTCAAAATTTTCTGCCGATAACTCCTTATCAATATAATCTAAAGCTGAAATTTGATATCGGAAAGATAATGGCATGAATTCTGAATGTGTTGTCACAAATACAATAATAGCATAAGGGTCCTTATTTCTAATCTGTCTAGCGACCTCAAGACCTTTTTTCTCTTCCTCCTTAATTTCAATATCTAAAAAGAAGAGTTGATGAGCACCTTTTTCTTCAACAGCTGCTAACAATTGATCTGGCTTTCCAAAAACTTCAAATATTTTGGGCTCAATTTGATGTTTCCTAATTAATCCTGTTAAAGTAGTCTCAATCCTAGCCTGCTGAGTAAAATCATCTTCTAAAACAAATATATTCATGTCACGCATCTCCTTTATTCAATAGCAAATCACGTAAGTAACCATAGCGACGTCTTGAAAATTTAACCCTGTATTGGCCACTATTTCCTAAGATGACTTCTTTTTCTTGAAAGCGAACCTCTCTTATCTGAGAAATGTTGACCAAGCAATTTCGATGACACCTGGTCAGATCTTCTGGAAAATTTATCTCCCAGTTCTTCAGTTTATCCATTACATCATAACTAGTGTCCGCAGTAATAACTTGAACATAATGAGGTTTTTCAGGATGGGTTCTGATGTAATAAATATCTGATAAATTTAATTTGATAATATCCTGATTCTTGTTAATAATTACAGTAGTCATTCGTTTCCCCTCCATAGAATCAGAGTAACACAAAATAGGAAAGAAAAACTTTCATATCCTAAACGGTTGTTGAAACATCTTAAACGGTATTTATTTACAGTTCAGGACAGTTCAATGACTGTTTAGGATATAGTCATCCGAACTGATTTTTCTATGTTAGACTATATCTAACTAAAAAAGAAAGGGCGAGATATGATTTCAATTTTACCCAATTCCCTGATGAGTGTGGTGACTATGCTAATGGTCAGACTTTACTTATTAGAGAACCAACAAATTTTAAAAATAAAAGTAATTCTTGGATATTATCCTTGCAAAACGTTTGCACCTAGCACTTATTTTATCATAAAATCAAGATTCCTCACAGCAGAACAGATGCACTCCTATCTGAAGGATATTCGACAAAGATCCCAATTAGCTACGATTATTATTATCGGTAAAGATATCAATTACGAAGAGCTCTTTAAAAATCATTACCGTGTTTTTGGAGTCATTGACACTAGCGACAAGTTCTCATTACGAGACATTCGAAAACAAATCAATGATTGCCTAGATGCTATCTACTCAACAAACTAAAAAAAACAGCCCAACCATCTCTGGTCGGGCTATTAGTATAGTCAAAAATTCATTTATTTTTAGAAAATGGCAGAGCAGCTCTGCTATTTTTCAAAAGCCTAAATAGTCTATTTCAAAATCATGCTTACCCAAAAGTGTTTGATTAATGCTGTTAAAATCGGGAAGCTATTGATTAAGAAAGTAATAAAAGGATTACTGTATAGGAGATTCTGTACAAATGCCATAGGAATGGTTGCCAAAGTACTGAAGCCTAGACTCATAAAAATTAGAGTCACTAAGACACCTAATAAACCGCTGATAAGATGAGCTGAGGTACGGTCAAAATAATCAATAGGAGCAAAATGCACAAAAATGCCTAGTAAACGCATCACTAAATAGCTTGCAAAAAAGACCAGACAGAATGCGACACCTGCATAGTAAACATAGTGCAGGTCAAAAAGCGCTACTTCCTTAAAGAAGTAAACACTAGCTCCCTCAGCAGGATTGGAATAGGGAACCCACAGCGTAATCGCTTCTGCTACTTTTTGATAGAAGCGCGTTGCCACAAAAAAGGACAAAATGACTCCTAGAGTATAGAAGCCCTGCAAAATAATGCCACGGCTATATCCGATATAAAAACTCCAAACTAGGATTAGTAAAATCAAGAGTGATAACATCATTATTCCTCATCAGTCTCTGGTTGACTTGCTTTTTCCTGTAAATCATCAATTGCCCTTAGTCGCAATTCTTGCAACTCTTTTTCCATTGCTTCAACTTCAATCTCACGAGATAATTGTGTTGAGAGAGAATTAATGGTCATTAAAATTGCTAATGTTTCATTGTCAGCTTGGGGAAGTTTTTCTTTGATAGCATTGTATTTTTCTTTGGCTACACGCTCAACTTCTTCCATGAATAAATTATCTTTGTCTGTTGTCAAGGTTAGCGTTTTTTCACCAAATGTAAATTTGTAACGATTCTTGTTTTTCATACAGTCACCTCTTTTAGCATTATACCTTAAAATAAGGATTTCGTAAAATTTTGCCCCTCTTTCTAGTAAAAATCAAGTTTGGTAATGGACTATTGTGCTTGCTTTTGGCATTACATTTTAGAAGCAAATCCTCATCTGAATTATGCTGAATATGGCTTAAAAATTTTCCTCTAAGTTTTAAAGTCAGTTCCAAAAACTTTGACAATTTTATGATAAAATAATAAGCATGAATACTTTTGTTGCCACACCTGATAAAGAAACTTTGGATAATTTAAAAACACAGCTGCAAGCTCAACAGATTGCCAACAACAATCCTTATGTTGCCTTTGCTGCCAGAATTGAGAAAGCTACGCTTCTTATTTATACTTCTGGAAAACTTGTCATCCAAGGTAATGATGCGAACTCAGTGGCTCAAAAGTTAGGCTTAATGACAGCTCTGGAAAGCTCTGCTATGTCTGATAGCTCTGCTTCTAAAGCATCTCAACATTTGGCGCTTGTTGGGTCAGATGAAGTGGGAAATGGTTCCTATTTTGGAGGGATTGCTGTTGTAGCAAGTTTGGTAAGACCTGAGGATCATGCTTTCCTTAAGAAGTTGGGAGTGGATGATTCTAAAAATTTGAATGACATCAAAATTCGTCAAATTGCTCCTATCTTAGAAGAAAAAATTCCTCACAAAGCTCTGCTATTGTCCCCAAATAAATACAACCAAGTTGTTGGTAAGGGAAAACGTCATAATGCCGTCTCTGTTAAAGTAGCGCTCCACAATCAGGCGCTTTACCTGCTTCTTCAAGAGGTGGAAAAGCCTGATAAGATTGTTATCGATGCTTTTACCAGTCAAAAAAACTACGAAAAATATGTCAAAGCTGAGGCCAATCAGTTTAATAATCCTCTGACTTTTGAAGAAAAAGCTGAAGGAAAATATCTTGCTGTAGCTGTCAGCTCAATCATTGCGCGTAATCTCTTCTTGGAAAATCTTGAAAAACTCAGTCAAGAAACGGGTTATCAGCTTCCAAGCGGAGCCGGCAGCAAATCAGATAAAGTTGCCAGTCAGATCCTTGCGGCCTATGGCATGGCAGGATTAGAACACACAGCTAAATTACACTTTGCGAACACACAGAAAGCGCAAGCACTATTAAATAAATAAGGACTATTAGAATATGAAACAATTTCTCAGAGAATGGGGACTTTTTATCCTCTTTATGCTTGTTTTCGGCCTAAGCCGTTTGTTTGTTTGGCAGCCTGTTAAGGTTGACGGACACTCTATGGACCCAACTCTTGCTAATAATGAACGCCTGATTGTCCTTAAAACAACATCAATTGACAGATTTGATATTGTCGTTGCAAGAGAAACTGAAAATGGTCAAACAAAAGATATTGTGAAACGTGTTATCGGTATGCCTGGTGATAAAGTGACCTATAAAGATGATGCACTCTATATTAATGATAAGCTTGTCCAAGAAGCCTACTTAAGTGCTTACCAAAAAGCCTTTAAAGCAGATAAGCTCCAAAGCACCTATTCATACAATACTTTGTTCCAACAATTAGCACAAACCTCTCAAGCTTTCACTACTGATGCTCTTGGGAACACTGAATTCACCGTTGAGGTTCCAGAAGGGGAGTACTACCTTTTAGGAGATGACCGTATTGTGTCAAAAGATAGTAGAGAAGTTGGTACCTTTAAAAAATCTGCTATTATCGGTGAAGTTAAATTACGTTTTTGGCCATTAAGTAGTTTTGGAAGTGTTGAATAGACTTCTCTAAATCTTAGAATTCATTTTCTACACTGCCACTACAATTATGATATTAAGAATTAAGGAGCTAGGACGTTTTGCCCAGCTCCTTTCAAATAGTAAGGAATAGATATGGAAGTCTCATTTTCAGGAACAATTGATCGCATTATTTTTGAAAATGCTAGTAATTTTTTTAAAATTCTTCTCCTAGAGATTGATGATACTGATGCCCAAGATTACGATGATTTTGAAATCATTGTTACTGGTACCATAGCTGATGTTATTGAAGGGGAACAGTACACTTTTTGGGGCGAATTAACTCAGCATCCCAAATACGGAGAGCAGCTCAAAGTCACGCGCTACGAACGTGCTAAGCCAACTTCTTCTGGGCTGGTTAAATATTTCTCAAGCGACCATTTTAAAGGTATCGGGAGAAAAACTGCTGAAAAAATCGTTCAGCTCTACGGCGATAATACCATTGATAAAATTCTTGATGACCCTAGTCAGCTTGATCAAATATCTGGTTTATCCAAGGTCAACAAGGAAGCTTTTATCGCCAAACTCAAACTCAATTACGGTACGGAACAAATTCTTTCCAAGTTGGCTGAATATGGCTTAACTAATCGTGTTGCCGTTGAAATCTTTAACAAATATAAAGAAGAAGCCTTGGACATTGTCCAAGCCAATCCTTATCAGCTAGTTGAAGATATCCAAGGGGTTGGCTTTAAAAGTGCAGATAGCTTAGCTGAACAACTGGGAATTACTGCCGATTCTCCTCAGCGTTTTCGCGCAGCTATTGTCCATAGCCTCTTTGAACTGTCAATTGAGGGAGGCGATACTTATGTTGAGGCGCGTGATTTATTAGAACATGCCATTATTATGCTTGAGGAAGCACGTCAAATCGAACTGGATCCTGCCAGTGTTGCTCAAGAACTGACTACCCTAATTGCAGAAGACAAGGTTCAAAATATTGAAACTAGAATTTTCGATAATACTCTATTCTATGCTGAAGCCGGAATTAAGAAGCATTTGACTCGAATTATGGACACACCTGTTGCTGACCACTATTCAGATGACAAACTTTCCGATGAAATTGACCGTGTTGAAGAAGATTTTGGTATTCACTATGATGATATTCAAAAAAATGCCATCAAACAAGCCTTAAATAGTAAAGTATTCATTCTGACAGGTGGTCCAGGAACTGGTAAAACGACTGTTATCAACGGTCTAATCAACGCTTACGCCCACCTGCATCGCATAGACCTCAAAAAGAACGACATACCAATTGTCCTTGCTGCTCCAACGGGACGAGCTGCCCGTCGTATGAATGAGTTAACTGGCCTACCCGCAGCAACCATTCATCGTCATCTGGGACTTAACGGAGACAATGATTACCAATCAATGGATGATTATCTGGACTGCGACCTCATCATCATAGATGAATTCTCCATGGTAGATACTTGGTTAGCCAACCAGCTTTTCAGCGCCATTTCCTCAAACACTCAAGTTATTATCGTAGGTGACAGTGACCAGTTGCCTTCTGTCGGACCTGGCCAGGTCTTGGCAGATCTTTTAAAAATAGCAGAGCTGCCACAAACTGCCCTCAGAAAAATTTTTCGACAATCAGAGGATTCGACAATCGTCACCCTAGCAGCCCAGATGCGAGAAGGGGTGTTACCAACTGATTTTACACAGAAAAAGGCAGACCGTTCTTTCTTTGAAGCACAGAGTCAACATATCCCGACCATGGTGCAAAAAATTGTCAGCTCTGCTATTAAAAGTGGAATCGCCCCTCAAGAAATTCAAATCTTAGCACCAATGTATCGAGGACAAGCTGGTATCAATACCCTAAATAATCTCATGCAAGATTTATTAAATCCATTAGCAGACGGTAACGAGTTCCTCTTTAACGACATTAAATTCCGTCGAGGAGATAAAATCCTGCATCTGGTTAATGATGCTGAGCTAAATGTTTTCAATGGAGATATTGGTGTCATTACCGATTTGATTCCTGCAAAATACACGGAGTCTAAACAAGATGAAATCTACATGGAATTTGACGGTACTGAGGTCATCTATCCACGAAATGAATGGCTGAAAATCACACTTGCTTATGCCATGTCTATCCACAAATCACAGGGTAGTGAATTCCAAGTTGTGATACTGCCAATCACGCGCCAGAGCGGACGTATGTTGCAGCGTAACCTCATCTATACAGCCATCACACGTTCTAAGAGTAAGCTAGTCATGCTTGGAGAAATCTCTGCCTTTGACTACGCTGTTAAAAATGAAGGCTCAAAACGTCAAACTTATCTTGTGCAACGTTTTACAGGAAGTGATCTAGCTAGCGAATCCCTTTCACAAGATTCTAATGAAATATCAGCAGACAGTCTAGAAGAAGCTGCTCCACAATCAAGTGAAACTGAAGAAACTAGTAAGTCTTTATCCACAGAACAGGTCACACTTGATTTAGAAGATCAAGTAAACACAGACGAACCTGAGACATATACGCTGACTGAAAAGAATATTTTTCTTATTGATCCTATGATAGGCATTAATCAGGAAGATATTGATACATTTTTTAAATAAGAGGAATTGCAGCAGCTATTTTGTCAAAAATGCAAGTATTTTAATGCTAAATCCTTTAAATGACAGAAAATACTTTACTTTCTCATAATTTATGGTAAACTATCTGTATTGTATTAATAATACAAAAAATGAAAATTTTAGGAGACCGATCTATGATTTCATATGAAAAAGTAAAGCAATCTTTTCGCAGTTTTACAATTGTTAACATTGTCCTTAATGCAATCTTGACAGTTCTCTATATCTTTGGAATTTTTGGGATTTTCATTATCAAAATGAATCTTGATAATCCAGAATTTACTGCACTCTACACAGAAGAGCAACTGGCAGCTCTCAAATCGAGTGTTACTCCTTTTGCCATTTTTACAACTGTTCTTTATATTGCCATAGCTATTGCTATCATTGTTTTGAGCGCCATCAACCTTTCTAAAGCTAAAAAAGATTTAGAGCTCAGCTATATCCCACATTTTATGGGAACTGCTATTGCTGTATTTAATATTATTTTTAGTTTTACTAATGGTTTTTCTCTAACTACAATCTTGATGCAATCAGCCTTCATCGCTCTTTACTTCTACACCTATACACGTGCTAAGACTCTTAACAACAGAGAAATTGAAGAATAAAAATAACTTCCCTTCTAAGATAGGGAAGTTTTTGATTCTTATGAAGATTTTCTTTCAATACAAGTCAAGTGGAATATCAATTTTTCCATCTTCCAAACCAGTTACAGTCACACCCAGCAGACGAATTCCTGCTGGGTTTTCATCTAGACTGTCGTAGATTGAACGAGCAGACTGGTTAATAAGATCAAAATCCGACGTTACATCATCCAGAGTCACACGCTTGGTGAGAGTTGAAAAATCTGCATAACGCACCTTTAAAACGACTGTTCTTCCGACCTTCTTATTCTTTTTAAGCGTCTCAGTCACTCGCTGAGCATTGCGAGAAATCTCAGCCTTAATATCAGCTTCATCTAAATCAGTATATCTCTTAAAAATCTCACGGATTTGGTAACCTATTTCCCTGTATTTGCGATGGTTTCCAGAAATAAAAATAGCCTGAGGACAGCGTTCAAAGGCTTCCTTAGAAGACATGGCTGAATGTACCCCAAATTTTCGAGCTTCATAGTTACAAGTCGAAACAACACCACGGCCACCAGACTTACGAGGATCTGCACCAATAATAACAGGCTTGCCTTTAAGTTCAGGATTATCACGCTCCTCAACCGCAGCAAAAAAGGCATCCATGTCAATGTGGATAATTTTACGTGATGTGTCGTTAATCAGCGGAAAAATTAACATGAAGCCTCCTTAAAGTCTCAAAGCATGAATAAAATAGTCACAATAATAAAAGTTTTCTTATAGTCTTTATTGACCAAAAGATAGACACTACCAAATAAAAAGCCTGCTAAACAGGTCATGATACCTGTCAAAACACTGCCTTTTGACAAAATGTGCATCAAGCCCCAAGTCAGCCCAAGTAAAATACCGCCATAAGGGATTTTATCATTTTTAAACCAGGTTTCAAAAGCCTTTTGCCCAAAAACCAATACTAAGGAAATCAAAAAACTTTCAGCAATATAATAGAGGTACTGGAAAATGAACTTTAACCAACCTAAGCGCTGGAATTCAAGGAGAATTTTGAAGCCATTCCAGTCCCAGTATTGCACAAGCGTAACTAGAACGAAACTCAAAGCAATCGCTAACCATTGCCAAGGTGATACTTCCTTTTTTTCACTACTTAAGAGATTAAAGCCTGTCTGTTTCTTGGCCAAAGCAATGATAGCTAAGCCTATACCCAGCCAACCTAGGCTTGTTATGGTCCAGTGAGCAATCATCTGCAAAGTACTTGCCTGACTGAGAGTAATACCCAAGAAATTCTCAACAATAACCAAGACAATTTCAAATAGAAAGGCAGCTGTTGCATACAGAGCTAGCCACAAAAAAGTAAAACCTGTAACATTGTTGTTTTTCATCATGAGAGACCTCCTTTAACTTTGCAATTTCCTAATTTTATTATACTCCTTTTCATCATTTTCATCCAAATTTTCATATTTATAGGACAGTTAGAGCATTCTTAAAAAACTGTACTACAAAAGAATGTACAAATTGTCAAACATTTTGGTTTAGAAAACGCTTCCTGTATGATAAACTATAGTTGTAAATGTAACAGATGTCCTGTTACTAGATTTAAGGAGAAATAAAATGGCAACTGTTAAAACTAACACAGATGTTTTTGAAAAAGCTTGGGAAGGCTTTAATGGTACTGATTGGAAAGAAAAAGCAAGTATTGCTCGTTTCGTACAAGCAAACTACACTCCATATGATGGAGATGAAAGTTTCCTTGCAGGTGCAACAGAACGTTCACTTAAAATTAAAAAAATCGTAGAAGAAACTAAAGCAAACTATGAAGCTACACGTTTCCCATACGATAGCCGCCCTTCTTCAATCGCTGGTATCCCTGCTGGATACATTTCAAAAGAAGATGAGTTGATTTACGGTATCCAAAACGATGAATTGTTCAAATTGAACTTCATGCCAAAAGGTGGTATCCGTATGGCTGAAACAGCTATGAAAGAAAATGGTTTTGAACCGGATCCAGCTGTTCATGAAATCTTCACTAAATACGTTACAACAGTAAATGACGGTATCTTCCGTGCTTATACTTCAAACATCCGTCGTGCTCGTCACGCCCACACTGTAACTGGTCTTCCAGATGCATACTCACGTGGACGTATCATCGGTGTTTATGCACGTCTTGCTTTGTACGGTGCTGACTACTTGATGCAAGAAAAAGTTAACGACTGGAACGCAATCACTGAAATCGACGAAGAATCTATCCGTCTTCGCGAAGAAGTTAACCTTCAATACCAAGCACTTGGTGAAGTTGTTAAATTGGGTGACCTTTACGGAGTTGACGTTCGCAAACCTGCTATGAACGTTAAAGAAGCTATCCAATGGGTTAACATCGCATTCATGGCTGTCTGCCGTGTTATCAATGGTGCTGCTACTTCTCTTGGACGTGTACCAATCGTTCTTGACATCTTTGCAGAACGTGACCTTGCTCGCGGAACATTTACTGAATCAGAAATCCAAGAATTTGTTGATGATTTCGTTATGAAACTTCGTACAGTTAAATTCGCTCGTACAAAAGCTTATGACGAACTTTACTCAGGTGACCCAACATTCATCACAACTTCTATGGCTGGTATGGGTGCTGACGGACGTCACCGTGTTACTAAAATGGACTACCGTTTCTTGAACACTTTGGACAACATCGGTAACGCTCCAGAACCAAACTTGACAGTTCTTTGGACTGACAAATTGCCTTATGCATTCCGTCGCTACTGTATGGCTATGTCACACAAACACTCTTCAATCCAATACGAAGGTGTGACTACTATGGCTAAAGATGGTTACGGTGAAATGTCATGTATCTCATGTTGTGTATCACCACTTGACCCAGAAAATGAAGAACAACGTCACAACATCCAATACTTTGGTGCACGTGTTAACGTTCTTAAAGCCCTTCTTACTGGTCTTAACGGTGGTTATGATGATGTTCATAAAGACTACAAAGTATTTGATATTGATCCTATTCGTGATGATGTTCTTGACTTCGATACAGTTAAAGCAAACTTCGAAAAATCTCTTGACTGGTTGACTTCAACTTACGTAGATGCATTGAACATCATCCACTACATGACTGATAAATACAACTACGAAGCTGTTCAAATGGCCTTCTTGCCAACACATCAACGTGCTAACATGGGATTCGGTATCTGTGGTTTCGCTAACACTGTTGATACATTGTCAGCTATTAAGTACGCTACAGTTAAACCACTTCGTGACGAAGATGGCTACATCTACGATTACGAAACAACTGGTGACTACCCACGTTGGGGTGAAGATGACCCACGTTCAAACGAATTGGCTGAATGGTTAATCGAAGCTTACACTACTCGTCTTCGCAGCCACAAACTTTACAAAAACGCTGAAGCAACTGTATCACTTCTTACAATCACTTCAAACGTTGCTTACTCTAAACAAACTGGTAACTCACCAGTTCACAAAGGTGTATACCTCAACGAAGATGGTACTACAAACCTTTCTAAACTTGAATTCTTCTCACCAGGTGCTAACCCATCAAACAAAGCTAAAGGTGGATGGTTGCAAAACCTTAACTCACTTGCTAGCCTTGACTTCTCATACGCAGCTGATGGTATCTCATTAACAACTCAAGTTTCTCCACGTGCTCTTGGTAAAACATTCGATGAACAAGTAGACAACTTGGTAACAATCCTTGATGGTTACTTTGAAAACGGTGGACAACACGTTAACTTGAACGTTATGGACCTTAAAGATGTTTACGAAAAAATCATGGGTGGTGAAGATGTTATCGTTCGTATCTCTGGATACTGCGTAAACACTAAATACCTTACACCTGAACAAAAAACTGAATTGACTCAACGTGTCTTCCACGAAGTACTTTCAATGGACGATGCAGCTGAAGCTCTTTCAGGACAAGCTTAATCGCTAAATTAAAAGGCTTTGCTACTTGGCAAAGTCTTTTTTCTATCTTATAATAGACCTATGAAAATCAAACAAACACGTAATACACTCTCAGACACCTATCTTGATGCAGTTAAAATTCGTCAAATAGTCTTTGTTAAAGGACAAGGCGTCCCAGCTTCTCTTGAAATTGATCAGAATGAAGCCTATTGCCTGCACTTTGTTCTTTATGATGACAATGGCAGAGCTGCTGCCACATGTCGAATCTTGCCAAATCAAGAACACACTCAAGCTACTCTTCAGCGTATGGCTGTGCTAGACACTTATCGTGGTCAAGGACTTGGAAAAATCCTCCTAGAAGACATCCTCTCCTTCTGCAAGCAACAAGGATTTCAAAAAGTAACCCTTCATGCTCAATTAACTGCTAGAGGATTTTATGATAAAATGAACTTCCTGCCAATTGGAGAAATCTTTGAAGAAGCAGGTATCCAACATATTACAATGGAAAAAACATTATAAAACAGTATTATCTCAGCTAATGAATCAAAACTGAGATAATACTGTTTTTTCAATTCTCTGTCAAAGATGCTCTGCTATTTCCAAAAACCTACTATCGCCTATATATAAGACCATCTAACTAGTCTTTCTTAGTGATCTCAGTCATATAGCCTGCTGTGACGATACCTGCTGGTAAGGCGATAATTGCTATGCCCAGCACAGAAGAAATCATGGTGATCAGTTTCCCCAGCACTGTTGTTGCGATAATATCGGAATAGCCAACCGTGGTCAGTGACATGGTCACCCAATAGACAGCCTCAAAGAAGGTCCCGAAAGTAGAGTCGGGTTCGACATTATAAATCAGCAGGGCTGTGATGATGGTATAACTGAGCGCAAGACCTGCAACCACTAACAAAGCCTCCTTTTGTTCACGAATGACATTTCTGATAATCTCAATGTTTCGAGAATGGCGAATAACCCTGAAGACACGAAGCATGCGACCCATACGAATAATTTTCAAGAGTTTAAAACTGCTGTTAAACATCAGGAAGTTTGGCAGAATACTGACTAAATCAACAATGGCTAATACTGTAAATGGATAAATAATAAACGACCACTTTCCACGTTTGAGTTTCAAATCAGCTGTAAAGAGGCGCAAAAAATAATCAATCCCAAAAATAATGGCCGTGCTATGATCCATAATGGTCAAAATTGGCAAGCTAGCCTTGGTCATCAAAGGAATCAGGCTGATTAAAATGGTTAAAAGCATCAAAATGTTGTATGCTTTAGAAAGAAAAGTCTCGTCTTCATGCTCTAAAATATTATAAAGTTCTCTTCTCATGTCCGTCCTCCCTAACTGGCACGCGTCCCCAGGTCTGTTCTGCAATCTCACTATTGCCCAACTGATAAACTTGGTCGGCTTTCTGGGTCATATCATCCCAAGGTTTTGCACCGATGCGGGCCACGATTTCCACAGATTTTTTCACAGTTTTGAGGTGTTCTCGCCCTTTTTGGCTGAATCCTAGCACATGGACCGCCTCCGGCAGCGGTTTTTCCACAGCATTGACCAAAATGTAGGTCAAGATTCGGCGCACACGCGCCTTAGTATAGCGTTTGGTAGCCACTTTATCCACTAATTCTTCCACAGTCGCTACGCTCCTAATAGCAGAGCTGATACGCACAGCAAGCTCTTCATTAACCTGAAAAACACTGGTCAAATCAGGATTTGTCAGGATTTGGTAGCGGAGCAGAGGGAAATAATTATCCCAAGATACCTGTGGAGAAGTCAAAATCAAGTCCGAGTTGGGAGCAGACTTTTCCACAAAGGCTTGGTCAGCAATGTGCTTGCGAATGGCAGTTGCTGAAGCGATGTCATGGTGCTTGGCATCCGAATGAAAGCCCGCCCCCAAGCGCTTGATTGGCTGCAGTCGTATATTCTTACCAGCGCTAGCCTTGGCGTAGGCAAGAGCCAAGATGTGATTAGGGGTATCACCTGTGAACTGAATCCCTGCAAATTTTTCCCACATGGCCTGTGTTTTCTGTGGATAAGTCAGAGAATCTGGCAGCGTTGAAAGAAAATCGCGCATCTGCCCTGCATTTTCTTCATAAAGGCCAGCAATTTTCTGATAATCAAGCAGCTCTTCGGTACCGAAGGCCAGGGTGTTTATGCCAAGCTTGGCTAGGATATCCACAGCCCCTTGGGCGAAATAATCAGCAGACTGAACCGCCACCAGAAAAGGCAGCTCGACCACCAGATCAGCACCGTTTTCCAGCGCCATCTGGGCCCTGGTCCACTTATCCACAAGGGCTGGCTCACCACGCTGCATGAAATTACCAGACATGGCAACAATTTTGAGGCCAGACGCCTGCTCCAGCAGGTACTTGTGACCATTATGAAAAGGATTGAATTCGGCAACAATGCCAGTAATTGTCATAGGGATGCTCCTGAAATTTCTACTACTCCTTTTATTATAACATGTAAGGGAAGGATAATGAGGCTATCGGAAGGATATTTAGCAATTAACGGAAGGATAGAAAAAGACCAGCAGAAAAAACTTGCTGGTTTGGTTGGATTTAATCTCTTTTTACGAATAATAATATTGAGAAAGTTCCGAAGTCGGGGCAGAAATCTATTTTTAGGGGGGTGACGCCTATGGTCAAGAACGCCTTAGAAGGGTGCGATAGTCGTTGCGATTTTAATCGCTTACGAATATCCATGTGAAGGTGCTCCAAGAACACAAATGAAATGCCGTGTGATTGGCAAGCAACTACCGCACCTGCTATGTCAGTTTACGAAGCGCTAGCGCTTATGATAAACTCAGGCATATTCTTACTGGCATTATTAGCTTATCTAAAAGATAAAAAATAAAACAGTAAAACCGCACTTCTAACTTTGACAGGTAACGAATTGCGGTTTTTACTGTAATCAAAATCTGTCCCGTCTTTAAAACGGTCTCATCAGGGGTTGAGTTGGCGCTTAACCCCTTTTTCTATTATCATTTTACTAATTAAAGTGAGGCATGTCAACTATTTCTCACACACAAAGAACCATCTTGCGCTGGTGTTTGTTGGTTCCTTGTCTTCAAAGTCGGCGTAGACTTTGATATTTTTGAAGCCTGCTTGTTCTAAGAGGATATCGTAGGTCAGCAAGTCATAGGTGCGCTCTTCGTGGACTTCATCGTAGCGTGTGAAGCGTCCGTCCTCGTCTTGGATAAAGAAGGTCAATTCATGGACCACTGAGTGCGGTGCTTCATCTTCATAAGTGTCCCAGACCATAGCGAAATCTTCCGCATTTTCATGGTAAGAATAACCAGGAAAGACCTCATCTGTTTGATAAGTTGAATGAACATCAAAGATGAAAGTACCACCCTCATTGAGATGCTGGTAAACCTGTATAAAAACATCACCAACGTCAACTTCATCCTCCATATAACAGATGGAATCCGAATAGCAGGTCACATAATCAAAATTGCCAATGGGTGACAAATCCAACATATTGCCCTGAACAAAAGGAATGCTGACTTTGGCTGATTTCGCACGTTTTTCTGCCAAGTCCAGCATGTCCTGACTTAAGTCTAGTCCTGTTACATCAAAGCCCGCTTGCTTGAAGCGGATAGACTGAATCCCAGTTCCGCAAGCCAACTCCAAGAGTTTAGCATTTTTCTTTTTAGGTAAATGGCGGAGCGAAAAATCAGTCCATAAATCGTAGAGCGAATCATCCATGATGGAATCATAGACCCTCGCAAAAGTTTCATAAGTTGCCATGTTAAAATCTTTCTAATCGTTATGAAAATAGTCTGGGACATTAGGAGGTTCCAGACATTTTTTTGTATCAGTTTGGCATTATGCAAGGTAGCCTGTGACATCAACCACAGGAGCTTCATGCCAAAGTTTTTCAAGGTTATAATGCTCACGCTCTTCTTCTGAGAAGATATGCACAACAGCATCATTAAGGTCAAGAAGGACCCAACCCGCTTTGCTGTCACCTTCAATATGACTGGCATCTCCACCAGCTTCTTTAACTTTTTCACGCACATTGTCAGCGATAGCTTCCAATTGGCGCACATTTGTAGCGCTAGCGATGACAAAGTAGTCTGTCAGGCTGGTTAAACCTTCCAAATCAAGAGCAACGATGTCCTCGCCACGCTTTTCATCAACGGCCTTGACGACCAATTCCAATAATTCTTCTTTAGTCACTATTAATCCTCTTTCAAATACTTGTAAAATGCGTTATAGGTTTCAATGGTTTGCGGGAAAATAGGCAGAGCTTGGTGAGCCAAGTGCTCAACTGTGTGGATGGTTTCGAAGGCTACTGCCTTATCCAAATTCTGCTGCGCTATCACACGCGCTTCCTGCACCAGTGGGAAGTTTCGATTATGTTCAATGTAATCTGCCACATAAACAATCTTATCCAGCAAGCTCATCTCACTTGCTCCAACCGTATGAATCTCAATGCTGCGCAAGATTTCTGGGTCTGTGATTCCTAAGTCCTCTTGAATTTTGTAAATCCCGACCAGCCCATGCCAGACATTATTGCCCCATTTTTTGAGTTCAGGGTCAAGCTGGTACTTGTCAATCAGGTCCAGAAAGTCTTGGTCTGGTAATTCCTTAGCGTAATCATGAATCAGTCCTGCAAGTCCAGCCTTTTCCTTGTCACACTTGTAAAGCTCAGCCAAGTTGATAGCTGCCTTTTCCACACCTAAAACATGGTTGAAACGTTTTTCAGACATGACGCTCTGCACTTTTTCCAATAAAGCCTCACGAGACATACCTGTATACTTTTGGTAGGTCATAGATATAGCCCTTCTTTCTCGATATAATCAAGAACAGGTTTAGGTAACAGGAAGTTTGGTTTGCAACCAATGGCAATGCGGTGGCGAATCATGCTTGATGAGATATCCATGAGCGGCATATCAACCCAAATAACTGGATATGATGTTCCAGCCTTATATTTAGGACGTTGAACACCAACAAACTGTACCATTTGAATCAGTTCTTCAATGCGGTGCCATTTAGGTAAATAATCCACCATATCTGCACCAATGATGAAATAATAGTCTACATCTGGGTTTTTCTCAATCAAGAGTTTCATGGTATCGTATGTGTAGCTGATACCTTTACGTTCCAACTCAATTGTTTCAATGCCCAGACCTTCAGTACCTTCAAGAGCTAGTTCAAGCATCTTAAGGCGATGTTTTTCATCAATGGTTTCTTTTTTATCTACATGAGGTGGCTGGTATTCTGGCATGAGCAAAACCTCATCCAAGCCAAGTTGCTGACGTACTTGATCAGCCATAAGTAAATGGGCATTGTGAACGGGATTAAAATTTCCGCCTAGGATACCAATTTGTTTACGATTTTTATCTTTTTTCTCTTTCTCTAACTCCACTTTTGTAAAAGGAGTCAGTAATTCAATTGCCATAGTGCCTCCAAACGACGTTAGGGTCTTACCTTTTTCTATCTAGCTTACCCCAAACTAAGCTCTTTATTATTTATTAATAGCTTTTACTTTTGGTGATAGTTTGCGGTTTTCTTTTTTAGCTGATTCTTTGTAAAGAATGAGAACACGTCCAATTTTAAGTACAGTATCGCAGCCAATTTCTTCTTCCAAGATTTCCGCAACTTCATGTATATCTTCATCTGTATTTTGAAGAAGAGTTACCTTAATCAATTCACGGGCATCAAGAGCGTTACGAACGCTTGTTTTGATTTGGTCATTAAGACCATTTTTCCCAATTTGAACAATGGGTTTAAGTGTATGTGCTTCTGATTTTAAGAAGGCACGCTGTTTAGATGTTAGCATATATTATGATACGAAGCCCGTAAACTGCAATGTGAAAAAAGTAAGACCAAAATCGTTATTTCCAAGAAATTGATTTTGCAGACGCACCCTCTTCAAGGATACAAACCTGACAAGATACTTGTGTCTTGGACAAGTCTTTATCTTTTTTACATAGCTCTTAGGGCCTGTTCAAATCAGAAAATATCTGACTCGAACATCCTTTCTTTTTATTTTCTTTCAATAGGACTACTTGGCTGACAAGCCAGATTCTTTCTTTTATGTTTTTCTTATGTGAGCTAACCAGTTCATCTTATAAATGATACCTTCAGAATAAGCCGTCAACAAGTCCAGTCCTAAACAAGTCTTAAATAAGAGCTTTTCTGATGACGACCCCGACACCTTCTGGTGCCCAAGCAGCAACTGTAACTGGATTATCTTGCTTGCCTTGGATGCGAATCCAGCCTAGTCCAGAGTAGACGATATCCATCTTGTCCTTGATAGTAAATTCATGACGAACAAGTTTTGGAAAATCTGCCACTTCTTTTGGTCCAGGCGGCATAAGAAGGCTTCCAACATGCTTGTCATAGAAAGCGTCAGCTCCCTCAAGTTTAGTACGGTGTAGATTGAGATTATTGTCAAAGTAAGCTGTGAAGCCCTGCTTATTGCCCTGAATAAAATCAAAGCGACCTAAACCACCCAAGAAAAGGGTTTGCTCAGGGTTGAGCTGATAGGTTTTTGGTTTGATTTCTTTCTTAGGACTGACATATTTGAGGTTTTTGGCGCTCAAATAGTGGGCCATCTGGTGACGGTGAATAATCCCCGGTGTGTCAAAGATGTAGCTACCGTCATCCAAAGGTATTTCAATCTTATCAAGGGTTGTTCCTGGGAAACGTGAAGTGGTAATGATATCCTTATCTCCTGTGATTTCCTTGATAATGGCGTTGATAAGAGTTGATTTACCAACATTGGTTACACCAACCACATAGACATCACGACCTTTACGATACTTGTCAATACAATCAATCAAGTCTTTGATAGCATGATGGTTTTGAGCACTGGTCAAAATGACATCAACTGGACGAAGACCTTCTTCGTGGGCGCGCTCTGCTAACCATTGTGTCACCTTGCCGTCTTTTACTGACTTAGGCAAAATGTCTTTTTTATTGCCGACCAAAAGGACGTCATTACCAGAAACAAAGCGTGACAAACCTGGAATGACTGAGCCATTGAAGTCAAAAATATCAACCACATTAACTACAAGGGCATCACTGTCACCAACTTCGTGAAGGAGTTTCAAAAACTCATCATCTGTGATGTGAACGTCCACGATTTCATTGTAATGACGCAAGCGGAAACAGCGTTGGCAATAAAGTTCACCCGTTTCCTCTGCTTTTTGAATTGAGCTGGCAGGGGTATAGCCAGCCTTTTCCTTATCTTCCGTTTGGATTTTGGCTCCACAGCCAATACAAAATAGTTCTTCCATTAAATTCCTTTATGATATACGATTTTTCCGTATTTTTCTTCAAGTTTGGCCCAAACTCGACGTTCGCGCCAGCGATTAATCTTAGTATTCCAAGCATCAGATTTGATTAATGGTTTAACAAGAACTGATTTAATACCAGCTCGATGACTAGCTCTGATATCAGTCATGAGCTGATCTCCAACCATAATCACTTCATCTTTATCAAATCCGTAGCGCTCCATAACAATGTCAATACCTCGTTTGAATGGCTTCATAGCACGGCTGACAAAGTCAACACCAAATCTTGCCACAGCACGCTCTACACGAGAGTGATTGTTATTAGACACAACAACTACTGAAATGTCGGCAATGGTCATCTCATCCAGCCAAGCACGCACCTCAGGCGTACCATCAGGATTATTCCAGGCTATAAGGGTATTATCCAAATCAACTAAGACTGCACGAATACCATGACGCAACAAATCTTCCGCTCTTAAATCATAAACTGCCTCAACCACGAAGGTCGGCCTATAATCATCAATACTCAAGGTTTATTCTATTCTCCAATTTTTTATAGTCTACCTCTTATTTTACCATATTTTCGGGAAAATAGCAGAGCTTTATAGCTTGAAGAAAAAGAAAAAGCCAACCGAAGTTAGCTTTCATTTTATTTTTTATCTTGCAGAAACTCTAGTGCTTCTTTTGTCCATTTTGGAAGACTATCTCCAAGCGGTTTAAAGCCGATTTTGTATCGACTGTTTGAAAAACGATGGCGATGTGGAAAGTGATGTTTTTCCTCTTCCAAGGTACGTAGTGAGAGGCTAGCTTTTTGGGTAAATTCATCAAAATCCACCACTTGAACAAGTACTTCCTCGCCAAGAGTCAAGGAATTATAGATATTATCTATATAGCCTGTCTTAATTTCTGAAATATGAATGAGACCTGTCGTCCCATTATCAAGGGCGACAAAGGCACCGTAAGGCTTGATGCCTGTAATCGTCCCAGTGAGTTTGTCGCCAATCTTCATTAGTCAGCTACCTCGATTGTTTCAATAACAACATCCTCTACAGGTTTGTCTTGAGCACCAGTTTGAACACCAGCAATAGCATCAAGAACTTGATAAGATGCTTCATCCATCAATTGACCAAAAACAGTGTGACGACGATCCAAATGTGGTGTTCCACCTTTTGCAGCATAAAGCTCTGCGATTGGTGCAGGCCAGCCACCACGCTCTAATTCTTTTTGAGCATAAGGAATTTTATCGTTTTGCACGATAAAGAATTGGCTTCCATTAGTGTTTGGTCCAGCATTAGCCATAGAAAGGGCACCGCGAACATTGTAAAGTTCATCTGAAAACTCATCTTCAAAGCTATCACCATAGATAGATTGTCCACCCATACCAGTTCCTGTTGGGTCACCACCTTGAATCATGAAATCTTTAATAATACGGTGGAAGATAATACCATCATAGTAGCCATCTTTAGCCAAAGCTACAAAGTTTGCTACTGTTTTTGGTGCATGTTCTGGGAAGAGTTTAATCTTCATGTCACCATGATTTGTTTTAATTGTTGCTACAGGACCTTCAATACTTGAAAGGTCAACTTGTGGGAAGTTTAATTGTTTTTCTACCAAACCGAGTTCCTCCAAGGCATACAAAATGCCATCTTCTTCTACTTTTTTCGTAATAAAATCTGCTTTTTTCTGCAATTCTGGATGGGACACACCCATAGCTACCGCCAATCCAGCATAATCAAAGAGTTCCATGTCATTGAGTTCATCGCCAAAGACAAGAACATTCTCTGGTTTAAGCCCCTCTTTTTCAAGAACATGGGCAACGCCAGAAGCTTTTGAAATGCCTTCACGAATAACATCTGATGAATGAGGATGCCATGGCACTAGACGCAAGTCACTAGCCAAATTTTCTGGCAAAACAAGCTCAGCATTATTATCTGCAAAGGTCCACATAAGGTAAACATCATTTGATAAATGATAATCCGGATCTACAAGTCCTGGACCATAAACAGGAATAATGGCATCATCAACAAGTTGAGAGCGTTCTGAAACGACTGCAGTGTCTGAACCAGCAAAACCATAGGCAATGCCTTTCTCCTTACACCAAGCAACATAGTCTTTAACAAGTTCTGGGTTTACAGGGTCTTTATAGACTATTTCCCCCTTCTTGTCTAAGATACAGGCACCATTAATGGTAACAAAAACATCTGGCTTAAGAGCACGAATGTCATCAACTACACCATAAATAGCTCGCCCAGAAGCAATACCAGTCAGAATTCCTTTTGACTTTAGTTGTTCAAAAACATAAGTAATAGATTCTGGCATATATCCTGTCTCTTTAATACGGAGAGTCTCATCAATGTCAAAGAAAACAGCCTTGATTTTCTTAGCTTTATATTTCGTTTTTACGTCCATATTTCTATTAAGAAAGGGATAATCACTTATTTGTTTTAGCCCCTCTAAGTCCTCCATTAGTCTTTAAAAAGCATAGGTATATTATACCATTTATTCATCGTCTTGTGCGACTAAATGATGTTTAAAAGCGTAGACGACTGCCTGAGTACGGTCATCAACCTCTAACTTGGCAAGAATATTTGAAACGTGTGTTTTAACCGTTTTTAATGAAATAAAGAGCTCGTCAGCAATAGTCTGATTATCATAACCTTTGGCAAGGAGGGCCAAAATATCGCGTTCACGCGCCGTTAAATCCTCATGTAAGTCTGGTTTAGCATCGTGGGCTTTGATTTTCTTATCAACCTCGGTTTCGATGGCCAATTCTCCTCTGGATACCTTACGAATGGCATTTAAAATTTCTGCTGCGCTTGAGGTTTTCAGCATGTATCCTTTAGCGCCAGCATCAATAACTGGGTAAATTTTTTCATTATCCAAGTAAGATGTCAGTACTAAAATTTTTGCCTCTGGCCATTCTTTTAAAAGTGCCAAAGTTGCTTCTACGCCATTCATCTCTGGCATGACTAAATCCATGACAACAACGTCCGGGCGAAGATCAAGGGCCACATCAATTCCCGCTCTGCCATTTCCAGCCTCACCGATAACTTCAACATCTGGCTGCAAATTAAGAAAACTCTTCAAACCAAGGCGTACCATCTCGTGGTCATCAACCAAAATTACATTAATTTTTGTCATTTTTTCTCCTCAACTATATCTTCTTCCACTGTTTCTTCTTTAACTAAGGGGAGTCGAATATCCATAGAAACCCCTTTTCCAGGTTGACTTAAGAGCTTAATCGTTCCTGCCATATCATCTACACGGTCCTCAATATTGGTCAAGCCATAGCTCAGATCACGTGCAGTATCCATATCAAATCCACAGCCATCATCAACCATTTTAAGTTGAACCTCTGTTTCAGATTGAATCAGATAAACTTCTAGACGACTTGCACGAGCATGTTTAAGAGTATTACTGATGAATTCCTGTGCAATACGGAAAAGGTTATCCTCCATCGCCTTAGGCAGACGATCGATATTTTTTTGGTAAACAACCTCAATATCACTTTTATCTGTCAATTCTTTTAGGATCATATCAAATCCTTCGGATAAAGTTTTATTCTCAAGCTCAGTTGGTCTTAAATGTAAGAGAAGAATCCTCAAGTCTTTCTGAGCATTCTGCAAGAGATCCTCGACAGCAAGCAATTGTGTTTGAAGCTGATCTTTTTCCATTTGGTCTATGTTCATGGAGACACCAGATAGAATCATCGAAGATGCAAACAATTCTTGACTAACAGTATCATGAAGATCACGCGCAATTCGTTTACGTTCCTGTTTAACAATCTCTTGTCCCTTTAGAATTTTGGTATTTTCAGTATTCTGAATACTAGTCGTCAAATGACTCATTTTCTTAGACAAGCGCTGCAAATTAACATTGATTTCACTTTCTTCATCCAGTTTTAGTGGCTGATTATTGAGAATTCGTCTGAGGTTTTGGTTAATGCTGCGCTTACTATTGTCATCAAGTATGACCCATAAGAGAAGAAGTAAAATCATGACAGCCAAAATCAAAAAGACAATGGAAAACACAAACTGTTCTAAGATCCAAAAATCTGTGATTAAATCTTGTAATTTTAATCCTAAACTATCAAGCGTAATAAAAACAATGGCAGATATGATAACACTAGAGTAAAGTAGCAAAAGGACGTAATGATATTTTTTCACAATCGGCTGACCTCCACATCTCCTGCTATCGTATTAATAATAACCTTAACAGATTTAATGGCTTTACGATCTTCTGGCCGCCATAATTTAATGGACTCATTTCGCAAGTCATAAGGTTCATAGTCAAAATAAGTCACCGTTCCATAAATTGTTGTCACATCTAATTTAACAGCAACGTCTATTGGAACAAGAATTTTAGTTGGCCCCAAGACCTTACGAATCATAATGACATTGTCTTTGCCAGAAATAATAACATTGGTTAAATCAAAAGTATCACTTCCACTAACTCGAACAATATTAACATCATCAAATGCATAGAAATCGCTCTCGTAACTCGCCGCACCAATCCACTGATTTCTACTTGGACGAACTTCTAGTTCTTCTTCACGAAAACGAATCAAGGCAAAACGATTCTTTTTCTTAACCTGTGAAAAGTGATTAATGACCACATAAGCAACTCCCAATACAACCGCTAAGATAATATAGGGATTAAGCATGAAAATCAAAAAAAGCATTAATAAGCTGACAGTCAATAAAAAATTATTTCGTGTATCTTGATTATAAAACCTCAAAGCCAAGAGAATTAGAACCAGTATCAAAATAAAACTAGATAAATCATTAGCTAGAATGGTCATTATCCCTAAGGCTAAGAGGATACATTCTACTAATAAGAAAAATTGAAATTTTTTCATTTCTTCTCCTTGAAACGCACTTTCTGTCATTTTACCAAAAACAGTGTGATTATGCATCTTTTGACAAGATTTTTAAAGAAAAAAAGAAGCCATCAAAGCTTCTTTTGGAGTGTGTAAAAACGTTAAAAATACTTATCAAAGTTTTAGGAAGTTTTATAGGCCTTAAATATTTTCATATTATTAACCAGAGTAGTCCTCAGTTTCAGTTTCTGACTCTTCCTCCGAACTTTGCTCACTTGTTGAAGTTGTTGATTCACTCGTTGAGCTTGTAGAAGATTCTGTTGTTGATGGTTCTGAAGACTCTTCACTTGTATCGTCTGTATAGAGGTAAAGTACGATTTCGCCAGGATTTGATAAGTCAATTTGGTTACCATAATATGGTGATTGTGCTGAAACTATGGCTGTTGAAGATGGTGAATGAACTTCAATATAGCCACTTGCTGAAGAAAGACTCGGAACGTAAGTTTTGATTTGTGATGCAGAGATTCCCAGTGCTGTTAGTGCGTTAACAGCATCAGCATAGGACATATCTGTCACCAAAGGCATTGTTACAGAACCTGCTGTAGCTACTGTAAATGTGATTTTAGCATTATCTGGATTAACCGTAAATTTTGCATCTGGTGTTTGACTGATAATAACTCCTGGTGAATAATCACTGGTTGATACTTGTTCAACTTTAATTTTAGATTTTGCAACACCATAGGTACTTGTCAATTCTTCAATAGCATCTTCGTAATCTTCACCCACATAGTTTGGCATAGTAAAACCGGAGTTGCCTGAAGAAAGGTAAATATCAACCTTAGAGCCTTCACGTTTCTTGGTACCTGATTTAGGATTAGTTCTAACAACATGTCCCTCTTCAACATCATCACTAGCAACATCCTGTACTGTCCCAACCTCTAAGCCAGCATCTTCTAGTTCAGATTTAGCCACTTCAAGAGTTAGATTAGTTACATCTGGTACACTGACCGTTTTAGGATTGTTCAATACTAAGTAGGTTAAAATCATCACGCCTACTACAAAGAAGGCGAAGAAGAGTTTCAAGAAACTACTTAAAATTGTTTTTTTACGTGATTTCTTAATCTTATGTGGTAAGTCCTTTGAAGTTTTTGCTGGCTCAACGGACTCCTGCTTAGCCTGCTTTTCTTTTTGCTTTTCTAGCAATTGTTCGGTTGACTGCAGTGGTTTGACAGGTGATACCTTTGGTAAAGTTTTTGTGCTCTCAGTATCTTCAAAAACAAGCTTAGGCTCACGACTTCTATTATAAGAAAGTGCCGTCATTAAATCACGGCTCATTTCAAAGGTTGAAGCATAGCGGTCGCTCAACTTCTTGGCAGTGGCCTTAATAACTACATTCTCAAGTGCCTGAGGAACATTTCTGTTCTCAGCAATGATAGATGGCAGTGGCTTCTGGAAATGTTGCAATGCAATCGTAACTGCTGAATCACCATCATAAGGGATGTGACCTGTTAACATTTCAAAAAGCATGATACCCATAGCATAGATATCACTCTGAACAGTGGCTTTTGAACCACGAGCCTGTTCAGGTGAAAGGTAGTGCACAGACCCTAACATGGAGTTAGTCTGTGTCAAACTCGTTTCAGCAAAGGCAACTGCAATACCAAAGTCTGTAACCTTAACTGTCCCTGTTTTAGTTAAAAGAATATTCTGTGGTTTTAAATCACGATGGACAATGCCCTTTTGATGGGCAAGGGTCATAGCTGACAAGACTTCTTCCATGATTCGTACTACCTCTGTGTTTGACAAAGGTGCGCGATCTTGGATGTATTTCTTTAAGTCAGAACCGTCAACATACTCCATTACTAGGAATTGCTGCCCGTCTTCTTCCCCAATATCACGGATGGCTACGATATTTGGATGATTTAGCTCTGCCATTGCTCGCGCTTCCCGCTGGAAACGTGCTACAGCAATCTGATCTGTCTGATAATTAGTCCGAAGCACCTTGATAGCGACTTCTTCATTATCCAAAATCAAATCATTAGCTAGATAAACATCCGCCATTCCACCACGCCCGATAGACTTGAGAATCCGATAACGACCAGCAAATAATTTGCCAATCTGAATCATTAAAAGTCCTCACTTTCGACGTGAACAAGGGCAACCGTGATATTGTCAAGACCTCCTCGGTTATTAGCGAGGTTAACTAATTGACGATTTTTTTCATCAACACTTCCTGACTGCACAAGGGTACCAACAATCTCTGAGTTGCTAATCATATTCGTCAAGCCATCACTGTTGATAACCAAGTAGTCATCTGCTTCAAGTTCTTGTTGTCCAAGATCTGGATGTACAGGTTGAGCTTGCCCAATAGATTGAGTAATGATATTTTTTTGTGGGTGGCTAGCCGCTTCTTCTTCAGTCAATTGACCAGCCTTAACCAATTCATTAACAAGTGAATGGTCGCTTGTTAACAGGGTATAGTGTCCTTGACGAACTAGACCAATACGAGAATCGCCAACATGGGCATAAACAGCGGTATTACCAAGCAAGGCAACTGCTTCTACCGTTGTCCCCATACCTTTATATTCCTCTGATTGACCAAGCTCATATATTTTACGATTTTCTGTTTCAAGAGTTACCAACAGCCAGTCACGAATCTGATCAACCTCTGTAAAATCAGTATTAATCCATGCGCGTCCAAGGTCTGTAACCGTCATTTCGCTGGCGATATTTCCTGCGCGATGTCCACCCATTCCATCAGCCAAAACGATAAGCGTAATTCCGTTTTGATTATCAAATCGATTGATAAAATCTTGGTTATTTGAGCGTCTTTGCCCAATATCTGTTACAAGTGAAATTTTCATAATTATTCCTCTGACTGTGTCAGTTTCCTCCTTGACCTTACAAGATACGTTTGACTTGTCCAATAAAGAAACCGTCTGTTTGATATTGCTCAGGCGTAATGGCTAGACAGCCGTCCTTAACAATATCTTCTTGTAGATGACTCAGTTTTACCTGCTCAAAATTAGGATGACTTTCCAAGAATTTTTCAATAACCTGGAAATTCTCCTCATCAAAAATAGTGCAAGTGCTATAGGTTATTATACCACCTTTTCGCAAGGTTTGACAAACACTAGATAGTATCTGAAGCTGAATTTCTTGAAGAGCCGTAAAATCTTGATTTTCCTTATTATACTTAATATCAGGTTTACGTCGAATAAGACCAATTCCAGAACATGGCGCATCAACTAAAATCTTATCAAAAGTATCTGGTCCAAAGACTTCATGAACCTTAGTAGCATCAAGTTTTTGGGTGCTTACCTTATCAGCCACATGAAGACGCTCAGCATTTTCAGCAACCAATTCAAGTTTATGGTCATATAAATCTAGGGCTGTGATATGACCCGTCGTCAGATAAGATGCCATATGAGTCGTTTTCCCACCTGGGGCGCTGCAGGCATCTAAGATCTTTTCATGCCCTTGAATATCAAGCGTTGGCGCTACCAACTGACTCGTTTCATCCTGAATGGTAATCTGACCTGCAGCAAATGCGGCTGACGCAGCAAAGTGACCAGAATCTTTGACCAAGCCAACTGGGGAAAGTTTTGAATATTCCGCCCCGGTCTCCGCAGCAAGCTCGGCCATTTTTTCAGGGGCTGTTACGCGAATACTTGCCTTATTTCGAATAAAGAGACTCTCTAGAATAGCTTGAGCACGCTTCTCTCCGTACTGTTCGATCAATTTCTTGACCAACCAAACTGGCGTAGAGTAGACAACTGAAAGACGCTTATTCTTTCTCTTGATGTTTGAAGGGTCTGGCAAGTCTTGTTCTGAAGCTCGGCGTAAGACAGCATTAACTAATTTTTCCGCACCTTGTTTGTTCCCGCGATTTTTTGCAATAGCGACAGCATCATTGACCACAGCATGGGCAGGAATCTTATCCAGATAAATCATCTGGTAGAGACTGAGCAGAAGAAGATGGTAGACCCACGGCTCCAGCTTGTCACGGTCTGCAATAAAATGCGCCAAATACCACTCAAGGGTGATTTTGCGAGCCACTGTTCCATAGACAATTTCAGTAATGAGACTCTTGTCTTTATCACTGTAATCACGCTTATTCAAGACCTTATTAAGGGCAATATTGGAGTATGCCCCCTCCTGAAAAACCTGATCTAGGACCAAGAGAGCCCCGCCACGCGCTGTTTTTTTCCAATTATTTGCCAAGGAAATCACCTACTTCAAGGGTACGGCCAACGCCGTTAAGGAAATCTTTGATAGTCATACGTGGTTTTCCAGCTGGCTGAACTGTTTTTAGGGAAATAGCTCCGCTGCCTGTGGCAACTAGCAAGGATTTCTTCGTTTTTTCAATAATTTGACCAGGTTGACCTTGACCTTCTGCTAGCTGAGCTTCATAGATTTTGAAGCGATTGCCATCTAAAAGAGTGTGGGCAACAGGCCATGGGTACATACCACGAATATGATTAAAGACCTCACGGGCTGACTTATTCCAGTCAATACGTTCTTGATCAGGTGATATGTTTGGTGAAAAAGTTGCTTGACTCTCGTCCTGAGGCTCAGGTTTAATATCACCTGAAAGGTATCCAGGCAGGGTTTCTAAGAGCAAGTCACGGCCAACGATAGCTAACTTTTCAAACATAGTACCGACGTTATCTTCATCCGTGATAGGTGTTGAAGCCTTGGCTACCATGTCTCCTGCATCCATCTTCTGAACCATTTCCATGATGGTAACACCCGCTTCTTCTTCACCATTGATGATGGCGTAATGAATAGGTGCTCCGCCGCGATATTTTGGAAGGAGAGAAGCGTGGACATTAACCGCAAAGTCCACAGAGTTAATGAGTTTCATTGGTAAGAATTGACCAAAGGCAGCAGTGACAATACCATCTGCACCAAGTGCCATCAAGTCTTCCATTTCTTGCGAACCAGATAGTTTTTCAGGTTGATAGACTGGCAATTGATGCTCCAAAGCCACTTCCTTAACTGGCGTCATCTTGATCTCTTTTTTACGGCCAACTGCGCGGTCAGGCTGCGTCACAACAGCCAAGACTTGATAGCGCTCATCAGCCAAGATTCCTCTGAGAACTGTCGCTGAAAAATCAGGCGTCCCCATAAAAATTAATTTTGTTTGTGTCATAGTATTTCCTTTTTACTTATCTCTTTTGTCAGTTAGACTTTATGCAACTAAAAACTATTACTCTTCAGCCTATCACATAAAATTCTGCGGTTCATGGTCAATAACCAGTCGCAAGTCCTTATTATCTGGTAACTGGGTCAAATCTAAAATCTGATTCAAAACGAGCTCAAGATTATCTTCAAATCTGTATTTAACAATGATTTGATAGTGATAAAGATTGTGAGTTCTAGCAACGGGCTTTGGAGTTGGTCCAAGTATCTTTATTTTATCTGATAACTGGCTCCGTAGCAATTGTAAGATCTCAAAAGATTTGCGAATAACAGTCTGTTCATCTTTATGAGACAAGGTTAATCCTACTGTAAAATAATAAGGTGGATAACCAAGTTGTTTACGGATTACCATCTCATAAGCATAGAAAGCTTCATAATCCTGCTTTTGAGCTAATTGAATAGCGTAGTGGTTGGGATTATAGGTTTGAATAACCACTTCCCCTTCTTTTTCAGCCCGACCAGCCCGACCAGCTACCTGAGTCAAAAGCTGGAAGGTCCTTTCACTAGCTCGAAAGTCCGGCAAATTAAGAGCGGTATCCGCATTTAGAACTCCAACTAAGGTCACATTTGGAAAATCAAGCCCCTTAGCAATCATTTGGGTACCTAATAAAATATCTGCTTCTTGAGCACCAAATTTATCTAAAATCTTTTGGTGAGCACCTTTTTGACGTGTTGTATCAACATCCATGCGAAGAATACGAGCTTGAGGTAAGACCTCTAGCAATTCATCATATGCTTTTTGAGTACCCGTTCCATAGTATGCAATACTACGACTCTGACACTGTGGACAAGTTCTTGGAATAGCCTTTTCAAATCCACAATAGTGACAATTCATCGTCTTCGTATCCATATGCAAGGTCAAAGATATATCACAGTTTGGACATTCATCAACAAAACCGCAATCCCTGCACATGATAAAACTTGAATAACCTCTTCGATTTAACATCAGAACGACTTGCTCTTTTTTCGCCAGTCGGTCTTTTATCTTATCAATCAAGAGCGGAGTAAAATTACTAACTTCTTGCTTACCAACAAAATCTCTAAAATCAAGAACCTCTACTTGTGGAATCCTTGCACTAGCATTGGCACGTTTTGTCAATTGCAAGAAATTATAGACTCCTCGACTCGCGCGTGCACGACTTTCAATTGATGGCGTTGCAGATCCCATAAGAAGCACAGCTTTATGGTATTTGGCTCGTAAAAGAGCTACGTCACGCGCATGGTACCTCGGATTAGACTCTTGCTTATAGGTAGCCTCATGCTCTTCATCAATGATGATAGCTCCAATATTTTCCAAGGGACTGAAAATAGCAGAGCGAGCGCCAACGACTACCCGAGCCTTACCTGATTTTATTTTCCGCCATTCATCAAACTTCTCACCATCTGACAAACCTGAATGCATAATAGCAACCTGCTTACCAAAACGTGAGATAAATCGATTAGTCATCTGAGGAGTCAATGAAATTTCAGGCACAAGTACTATAGCTGTCTTACCTAGTTTTAACACCTTATCAATAATGTGTAAATAAACTTCGGTTTTTCCTGAACCAGTTATCCCCTCTAACAAAAATGGCTTAGTCTCCTGACCAATCTGACTTGTTACTTCGTCTACAACCTTAGATTGTTCTTCATTCAAGTCTAAAAAGGCTGTCGTCTTTACATCAAAATAGTCTTCTGAGCGACTAAGCTCTCTCTCCTGAATCGTCAGTAAATCTTCCTCAAGGAAAAACTTAACAACATCACGGGAATACTTCTGGTATAAATCTGATAAACGACCTTCTTCTGGATGTTGCAACAAGTAATCACGCAGTTCAAGGCGTTTCTTAGCACGCGCAGCAATATCAATTTTTAATAGGCCGTCACTATTAGGCTGATACCATTTTTCAGTCTTGATATTTTTCTTATCTTTAGCAACATAATCAACCATTATAGCACCCTTTTGAACAAGACGACCTACGATGCGTTGCTGTTCCGGAGTTAGACTTGAATAAAGCTGTTCGTCTTTATGACCAAAAAAAGCTAAACGATCATCTTCAGAAAGAAATTCTGTTGGTACCAGTTGCTTATCGTACTGCGAATTAAGGAGGCTAGGAATCATAGATTTCAGTATTGAAATCTTGTAAGAAAACACCGTATGACGAATTTGATTTGCTAGGTCCAATTGCTCTGCATTTAGAACCGGCTCAAAATCGAGAAGTTCATGAATTGGCTTTAATTCTGTTTCGGATGTTTCCACAGAATCTAAAAGCCCAGTGACAAATCCCTGTAAGAGACGATTACTACGACCAAAAGGTACATGCACTCGAGCACCTAATACTATCTGATCCTGTAATTCTTCTGGGATAATGTAAGTAAAGGGTTTATCCGTCTGCATCAGTGGCACATCTACAATAATTTGAGCAAACTGTGACATAAAACTCCTTTCATTTTTTGCCTAAAAATAGGAAAAATCCAAGATGTGTTATCTTAGATTTTTTCTCCTTCTTCTTCTTTTTCTTTAGCAATCTGCTCTTTGATTCTGCGTTCTTCTTCTTCTTTAGCTAAGCGTTCTGCTTCGATACGAGCAGCAACTGCGGCACGTTTAGCTTCTGGATCAGGGTGAACAGTTACATTTCCTGATTCAATTTCTTCAAGTGCACGCAAGGTAGATTTGACTGATTTAAAATCTTGTGTTGGTTCTGCACCAGCTTCAAGTTCGTGAGCACGTTTAGCTTGCAAAATGCAAAGTGAGTATTTTGATGGAACTTTATCCAACAAAGTATCGATAGAAGGTTTTAACATCATAACTTTTAATCTCTTTTCTAACTGTTTTAAATATCTTTAATCATATCGTTATAGCGTCCGATAACACGTTCTACACGATAATGTTCTGCCTCGATAATACGCTTAACACGCTCTGCAGCCAAGGGCACTTCATCATTAACCACCGCATAATCGTACTCACGCATCAAAGCAATTTCTTCCTTAGCACGTTCAATACGTTTAGCGATGACTTCCTGACTATCAGTTCCACGACCAACCAAGCGATCTTTCAACTCATCCAAGTCAGGTGGTGTTAGGAAAATAAAAACACCGTCTGGAACATTTTTCTTAACTTGCAAGGCACCTTGTACCTCTATTTCAAGAAAAACATCAATTCCTTTATCTAAAGTTTCATTGACATAAGTCAGTGGTGTCCCATAATAATTGCCGACATATTCTGCATATTCAAGCATTTGCCCATTTTTAATGAGTTCTTCAAATTCCTCACGTGTTCGGAAAAAATAATCAACACCATCAACTTCGCCTGGACGTTGCGGACGGGTAGTCATTGAGACAGAATATTCGAATTTATGGTCAGGTGTTGAAAAAATTTCTTGTCTAACCGTTCCCTTACCCACACCCGATGGGCCAGAAAAAACGATTAGCAATCCACGTTCAGACATTTAGTTCTCCTTAATTATACAGTAACGGTCACCTCTAGACCATAAGTTATCCTTATAAAATAATAAAGTCTATATCTCAAAAAACAAGACAATCCCTATAAAACATCAGAAAAGAATTCGTCACTTATCTCGATATTCTTCCTGCTTACTAAAGATTTATAGATTTCTTTGTTTTTCATAGAAATATAAGTTTCTCCTTCCTAGTTTATCAAAAAGAGCATTGATTTTCAAGAATTTTATGAGATAATCTCACCCATACCATTCTCAAATTATCAATGCTCTCTTAAACCTTACCTAGTAAAGATTATTGTAAATTGGCCAGATTAATTTTTAGGATAAATGTAGCTGACAATACCTGGAGTAACACCATCATTTGGATTGAACCAGCCACGGTAATTATTAATTGTCATATTTCCTGCATAGTTTGATTCTTGGACTTGTATCAAGCCGTCTTCACCGACTTCTGTCACGAATGCTACATGTCCATAGCCACCATCAGACCAGACAAGAATGGCACCAACTTTAGGTGTCGTCTCTACTGTAAATCCTTCAGAGACGGCACTTGAAGCCCAATCGTTAGCATTTCCCCAATTATTTCCTGCCCAAGGAGCTAATTCCTTTACTCCCCAAGTACATTGACCAATTGGATAGGTGTTGGGAGAGTAAACGACTGCCTCCTCCGCTATCTGTTCTTTTTCTGTTTCTTTTTTAACAACTTTTTTAGAACTAACTTCATGTTTGCGGTAGGCAGTTATTTTTTTACTTGATTTAGTAATTGTTGAGCTTTCTGCGCTTACTGATGCCGTCCCCATTCCAAGGATAATCAATGTAAAACTGAGTAGGATTAGTATTTTAGATTTCATTTTTCTCTCTTTCTTTAAAAGCAACGTTCTCTATCATACAGATCGATTGTTACGAGAAAGTTTCTATAAAATGAAAAAAATGACAACTCTTTTATTTGTCTGTTTCCTAGAAGTATTAAGGTCCATATTTTTCACACTAAAGGTCATTACAAATAACAAGTCCATTAATTTCTTCCAAAGCCTGATATCATAAAAAATTTAATACTCAAATAAAATCAGACGAGGAAGTGAGACGAAGCCAGTATTAGGCTACGACAAGTCGAAACCAGCGATGTATCATCTTGGTTTTAAAAGAGTATGACAACATCAAAAAAGACTTGGCTCTGCCATTATAAACAGTTCCAAGTCTTTGTTAATAATCGATACGATTTAATTATGAATTAGATAGATGGGTTATTTAGCATAATCAATTGCTCGTAATTCACGAATAACGGTTACCTTGATATTTCCAGGGTAATCCAGATTGTTCTCAATTTTTTCACGAACTTTATGTGCCAATACCGTGACTTGATCATCAGAAACTTTATTCGGTTGAACCATAATACGAATTTCACGACCAGCTTGCAATGCAAAGGCCTGTTGAATACCTTCAAAGCTTGTTGCAATCTCTTCCAAATCACGCAATCGTTTAATGTAATTTTCCATTGACTCATTTCGAGCACCTGGACGAGCTGAACTAAGGGCGTCAGCTGCTGCTACTAGTACCGCGATTACTGACTCAGGCTCAACATCTCCATGGTGACTTGCAATGGTATTGACAACAACTGGGTGCTCTTTGTATTTTCGAGCAAATTCTGTCCCAATTTCAACGTGACTGCCTTCAACCTCACGGTCAATGGCTTTACCCATATCATGTAAAAATCCTGCACGGCGGGCTAAATCGACATTCTCACCAAGCTCACCAGCAAGGATACCTGCCAATTTACCAACTTCAACAGAGTGGCGGAGCACATTTTGCCCATAAGACGTACGGAATTGCAAACGTCCCATAATCTTGATAAGGTCAGGATGAAGATTTGGTGCACCAATTTCAAATGCAGCAGCTTCACCGTATTCACGAATACGGTTATCCATTTCAAGACGATTCTTCTCAACTAATTCTTCAATACGTGCTGGATGAATACGTCCATCCGCTATCAAAGCTTCTAGTGTCATTCTAGCAATTTCACGACGAATTGGATCAAAGCCAGACAGAACAACCACTTCAGGTGTGTCATCAATGATAACATCAATACCTGTCAAGCTTTCAAGGGTACGAATATTACGACCTTCACGTCCAATGATACGTCCCTTCATACTATCGTCAGGCAGGTGAACAGTAGTTATTGTTTGTTCTGTAACGTATTCCCCAGCCATTCGTTGCATAGCTTGAGCCAAGATGTTTTTAGCAGTCTTATCTGACTTATCTTTGATTTCACGTTCTGCTTCTTTGAGACGACTTGCGATTTCATGGGTTAATTTATTTTCAGTATCTGTCAAAATAATTTCGCGGGCTTCTGCTATGGTCATCATAGCAACTTTTTCAAGTTCTACCTGCTTTTGTTTCTCTAACTCTGAAATTTTTACTTCGCGCTCATTAATGTGTTTAGATTTATCGGTTAGACTTTGTTCTTTACTATCCAGCGCTTTTTCTTTGCTGGTAAGATTCTCGTCTTTTCGGTCAAGAGAAGATGCTCGCTCTGTTAAACGAGCTTCCATTTGTTTGAGCTCTTGTTTCTCAGACTTAAATTCTTTATCAATCTCTTCACGATATTTTCTAGCTTCTTCTTTTGCTTCCAGCAACAGTTCTTTTCTGTGAGCTTTTGTCTCACGCTCTGCTGATTGTCTAATGTGATCAGCTTCTAATTCAGCTTTTCCACGTAGATTGACAGCATCCTGCTCTGCATTTAAAAGAGTCAGCTCTGCAGCCTCTTTCGCAGACTTAAGTCTAATCGAAATCAGTGCATAACCTAGTATCAAACCAATGAGTGCAAAGACAATTGTTAAAACAACAGTTAACATATCTCTACCTCAATTTAATTATTAGATTTCTTAACAGAAAGCTACATTTTAGTCTATCATAAAAAACCATTTTCCACAATTAAAATTGTAAAGCGTTTTAGTAATTTTTATGTTATTATGAAAGAAGAGTAAACTCTCTTAATCTCAGCTATAAATTGAAAGGATTTTAATAATGACAAAAAAAGTTACTGTTGAAAGTTTTGAATTAGACCATACTGCTGTAAAAGCTCCTTATGTTCGTCTAATCTCTGAAGAATTTGGCCCTGTCGGTGACAGCATTACAAACTTTGACGTTCGTCTTGTACAACCTAACGAAGATGCTATTCCTACAGCTGGTCTTCATACCATAGAACATCTTTTGGCAAAACTGATCCGTGAACGAATTGATGGCATGATTGACTGCTCGCCATTTGGCTGTCGTACTGGTTTCCATCTCATCATGTGGGGAAAACATACCAGCACTGAGATTGCTCAAGTCATTAAATCTAGCTTGGAAGAAATTGCTAGCGCAACATCATGGGAAGATGTCCCAGGTACAACAATTGAATCCTGTGGAAATTACAAGGACCACAGCCTCTTTTCAGCTAAAGAATGGTCTAAACTAATTTTAGAACGTGGTATCTCAGATGATGCCTTTGACCGTCACGTCATCTAAGATTAGTTGCAATAGTCACTTAAAAATTTTTCTAAGTAAAGAAAACGCCAGTCACAATTTGACTAGCGTATTTTTGTTATAGTGATTTGGAGTTCAAATCTATGATTAATAATCCAAATCGTCTGAATTACCTTTGGCATTCCCAACAAAGTAACCTGTTTTACAATTGAGTGAGAACAGGTAAGTACCATCAGCTTTGAACATGTTGTAGTAGCCATTTCCATTGATGATATTCACACGTTCCAAAATGAAATTATTACCAGAGAAGTAACCGCGTTCATTTGAAATAGCAATTATCTTCTCTAAGATACCTTCTCCAAATACCCAAGCTGAGTTGCCAGAATCAGCAATAGCTGAGTCATTATATGGGACTCGACTAAGATGTCTTTGAAGAATTGACGGATCGTATTGAGTAATACCGTAACTAGTAGCCGCAGATACACTTGGTGTTGCTGGAGTTGTTTCTGCTGGTGCAGGAGCTACTTCCGCAGCAGGTGCTGACGAGGTAGCTGGAGCAGATTCAACTGGTGTTGCCACGCTAGTGTCAGTTGTAGATTCTTGTCCTGAAGCTAGTTGTTTGCGACCATCAGAAATTGCCGACTGCAAGGTTGTATCGAGACTTGCATTACCTGTATTAAGCGTACCACTAGGGAGTGCATCAATATCAGCATCAGATTTTACAGTTGCAGAAACCTTATTTCCATCAACAATTGTATCGGATTCAAATAAATTATTAACGGCTTTGATAGCTGTTATTTGTTTGTTAAGGCTGTCATATTTTGCTTTAGCATCATCATAATAGTCAGTGCCCTCTAATTTTTTAAGAGCAGCTTCCAGATTGCTTAAATTATCAAATTCACTATTTTTTACATCCGTCAAGTTTTCATCAGTAAAGAATGTTTCGTAAAGATCATTAAAAGCATTACGATCCGCCTTAGCTTTAACATCACTTGATGACTCTGTAGAAGTACTCGTTGATGAAGAGCTAGTTGGGGTCGCTTTAGAATTTGAGCCATTTAAGTTATTCATACCATAAGCAATACCAAAAATAGCTAACACTAAGGCAATAAGGCCACCGATTATCGCTCCCTTAGTCTTGTAAAATGGAGTTGATTTTACATCACCAAGAGTAATCATTTGCTCTTCCTGATCTTCTTCAGTCTCAGAAGCATTAGCCACAACTGGTTCAAGTGTTGTTGCTGAAGGTTCTTGAACTGGGACAACCGTCGAAACTTCTTCTTTTTCGATTTCTTCTTCAATTTTTTCCGAATCATCAACTTGATTATCTAAAAAGCCACCATTTTCAAGTTCTACACGCTGCTTTTTGATAAAGTCATCGAGACTTCCTGTATCTAATTTTTCAAAATCAGACAATTTTGTTTCAAATTTTTGAGAAACAACTTCTTCACGGTGCTGTTTGATATATTTATCTAAAACATTATCATCTTCAGTGACACCAGCCTTGATTTCCAAGTCCTTACGAACTGCTTCTCCAATTGTCATTTGTTGAGCTTTCTCAAAATCAAGAATTTGTGATTCCTGTTCAGAATGTTGGGTCTTGTTTTCTTCTGACACGTTTCATACCTCTCTAATTTAGATTACGTTTAACTCGCTCACCATAATATTGATACAAATCAACTTTAAGTGTTCCGTTATATAATTTTCGTTTTTTATCTGCCTGAGAACCATATTTCTTTTCAAAATTCTCATCACTTGTTAGGATAAATTTGCTCCAAGTCTTGAGCGGTGCAAAGGTTTGTCCCATCTCATTATACAACACATCAACTGCCTTGTCATCAAGCAGACGCTCCCCGTAAGGCGGGTTTGAAATAATAACTCCGTTTATTTTGTCGGTTTTAAGGTCCTGAAGTCGCATTTGTTTCAATTTGATAACATCTCCGAGACCAGCTTCCTCAGCATTTTTCTTGGCGATTTCAATCATACGAGCATCGATATCACATCCCATAATATCCAACTCTATATCATAATTAGCTTGATTTTCAGCATCGTCACGAACTTTTTGAACCAAATCTTTATCTACCCAAGGCCAAGCTTCAAAAGCAAAATCACGGTTAAAGCCAGGAGCAATATTCATTCCGATCATAGCGGCTTCAATACAGAAAGTTCCTGAACCACATGTCGGATCTATAAGAGGTTTATCTGGGTACCAGTTAGAGAGTTGAAGGATAGCCGCAGCCATGTTTTCTTTGATTGGAGCTCCGCCTTTTTCAACACGGTAACCACGTTTGAAAAGACTTGAACCGGTTGTGTCAATCATAATGGTAGCTTTGTCTTTTAGAATTGAAACCTCTATTTTAAATTCTGCACCAGTTTCTTGCAGAGGGACACCTTCTGGACGATGAAAATGCTTCTGTAATTTTTTTACAACTGCTTTTTTTGTGATAGCTTGTACTGATGGTTCATTATGAAGCTTAGACTTAACACATTTAGCCTTTGAAATCGGGAACTTTGCCCCTAATGGTAGGTAATTCTCCCAGTCAAGAGCGAAAACACCTTGGAACAGCTCTTCAAAAGTACGAGCAGGAAATTCTCCAACAATTATTTTTATACGGTCAGCTGATCTGAGCCAGAGGTTGGTTTTAGCAATTGTTTCAACATCACCTTGGAAACGCACTTTCCCATTTTCTACTTGGCAATCGATCCCTAGGTTGCGAATTTCTTTGCCAACCACTGCTTCTAAACCAGCCGCAGCAGTAGCTACTAAATTAAATTTGTCTTTCATTGGTTACCTTTTCTATGTCACTTTACTGTGTAATAACTTTACTACTGTCTACTATCAGAAAATAAAATCACTTTTTATGATTAAACATTGATGTAGTTTCACTTCTTTTAATTATATCACAGAGATAGCAATCTTTTTAAATTCGGCATATTAAAAAGAGCTAAATTTCTTTAGCTCTAAAGCCTATATGCAATTTTCTGTAAGCCATGTTTTGTTCCAGAGATGACTAGGTACCATCTCCTTCGATAATCATCTGTCTACTGTTTCCAGTTAGGATAGACCGTTCGTCTTCCAGCTATCCCATGCCCCTACCAAAGTTTGGGTTGCTAGCTTGAGGGGTTTACCGCGTTCCATTTTTACCGTTTCCAGTAAAACTACGTTACTGTGGCACTTTCAGAGTTATTTTGGCATATCAGAAGACTTAGCCATTTCACTCGCCGTAAGGTATAAACTACCTCCCTAGGCTTATTTTTTCGCCTAGCACAAACACTACCAGCATCACAGCCGGTGCTAGCATGGACTTTCCTCATAGTATTAAAATACTACGCGATTATCCAAAAATTGCACATAAATATTCACTTATTGCTCAGCAATCTGTTTTCCAAATACTTCTTTCTCAAGACGGCTAATACGTTTTAGAATATCAATATTTGTCGCTGATTGAGCCATTCGAGTTGGCTCAGCCACAGGTTGTGCTGTCGAGAATGCCGGCGTTGGAGCAACTTTAGGCTTTACTGCCAATTGTTGTTTCAATTTCTCATTTTCAGCACGAAGCTCCTGAATTTGTGAGATGTAATTATCATAATCTTTTATAATATCATCTAAAAATTCATCAACTTCTTTTTTATCATAACCACGCATGCTGGTTTTGAATTCTTGTTCAAAAATGTCTTTAGGACTGAAAATAATACTTGCCATTCTATCTCTCCAAATCGGTCTTCACTCATTCTTATCATTGATATGTAAAGTCATACCATCAACTATATTACAGAATTTCCTTTTAAAAGGCAAGTATTTTACACTAAATTCATTATTAAAAAAACATTACTTTTTTCCTAGTCTTCTAAGAGTTCATTAAGTCTATCGAAGTTTAGATATTTCACATGATACTCTTCTTTTTCTTGCATTTTTTGCAACAAATATTTCAGATTGGTTTCATTTTCAGGATCGTAAAAAACATAGGCTCCTTCAGTATTATCAATCAAAAATTGATTATACTGTCTAAACTGGCTTGGATTTTCATAATTTGGATAGGTGTACTTCACAAAATCTACGGTTTTAAATTTTGACAATTTTTCCTGATTTGCCTCATTCCAATTCTGTCCATGATTTTCAAATGGCATAATTGTCGCTATTTGAAAATCATATTCATCTTTAAGAGTCAAGGCAACCTCTAATGCCCAGTATTCAAATCCTAGGTTTCCCATAAAAATGAGCCAATCTACCCCTTCTTCAAAAAAGCGAATCAAGTCTTTTTCGATAGCACGTTTGATAATCTTAACACGCTCATCTTTATCTTGAAAAATACCTAGTTCAAAACTTCTATAACCAGTTACTAGAATAGCAGTCATAATTTGTTACCCTTTCAAAAAATATGTTATAATAATGGTGCTTATATTATCATTAAGCCTTGGACGTTAGGAGAACTATGGTTAAGTACCCACATAATCTTATTCGAAAACAAGTAAATCCACCTAGCCAAGCAAAACCTATAAATTTTGCTAATCGTGGTATGTCCTTTGAATCAGCAATTAACTCTACAAATGAATATTATCTTTCAAAACGAATTGCTGTCGTTCATAAAAAGCCGACACCAGTCCAAATAGTCAGAGTCGACTATCCCAAACGAAGTCGTGCCAAGATAGTAGAGGCCTACTTCCGACAAGCCTCTACAACAGATTACTCTGGTGTTTACAAGGGGCACTATCTTGACTTTGAAGCTAAGGAAACACGGCAAAAAACAGCCATGCCCATGAAGAACTTTCATGCACACCAGATTGAACACATGGAGCATGTCCTTGAACAAAAAGGAATTTGCTTTGTACTTCTTCACTTCTCTACTCTTAAGGAAACTTATTTTCTCCCTGCAAGCGCTCTTGTAAGCTATTACCAGATTGATCAGGGAACAAAATCGATGCCACTAGATTATATCAAAAAAAATGGTTTCGCTGTGGAAAACAATTCATTACCACAAGTTCCTTATCTTAACATTATTGATAAATTTTTTTTAGGCGGTGATTAAAATTAAAAAAGAAACTCTACTCAAAGCTCTTAAATATATTCTCATCACGGGCATTAGTTTACTGATTGTTGGTGTGCTTGCTGGTGCAGGGCTCTTTACTTACTATGTTAGTAGCAGCCCAGAATTGACTGAAACGGCTCTAGAATCTACAAACTCAAGTCTCATCTATGATGCTAATAACAATTTAATTGCCGACTTAGGTTCTGAAAAACGCGAGAATGTCACAGCAGATAGCATTCCTTTAAACTTAGTTAATGCAATCACATCTATTGAAGATAAACGCTTCTTCAAACATAGAGGGGTCGATATTTACCGTATTTTAGGAGCTGCATTTAATAACATCTTCCGAGGTAGCACTCAAGGTGGTTCCACACTTGACCAGCAATTAATTAAACTGGCTTATTATTCAACTACCGAAGCTGACCAAACTTTAAAACGTAAAGCTCAGGAAGCTTGGCTATCTCTTCAAATGGAGCGTAAATATACTAAGCAGGAAATCCTAACCTTCTATATTAACAAGGTCTATATGGGTAATGGTAGCTATGGTATGCTGACTGCCGCTAAATCATACTACGGTAAAGAATTGAAAGATCTTTCAATTGCACAGTTGGCTTTATTAGCTGGAATTCCTCAAGCTCCGAGTCAATATGACCCATATGTTAATCCTGAAGCCGCTCAGTATCGTCGAGACATCGTTCTATCAGAGATGCTCGAAGACGGCAACATCACTCAGGAAGAGTATGATACAGCTGTTTCAACACCTGTTACCGATGGTCTACAAACTCTTACTGAAACATCAAGCTTCGAACCCTACTTAGACAATTACATTAAACAGGTCATTGAACAAGTAAGTGAAAAAACTGGTAAAGATGTCTATTCAGCTGGATTAAAAGTCTACACTAACGTCAATACAGATGTTCAACAAAATTTGTGGAATACATATAACACAGATTATTATGTTTCATACCCTGACTCTGAGATGCAGGTTGCTTCAACTATCATTGATGTTAATAACGGTCATGTTATTGCACAATTAGGAGCAAGAAATCAGGATACTAGCGTTTCGTTAGGAACAAACCAAGCGGTTTTAACTGACCGTGACTGGGGATCTACAATGAAACCAATCACTGATTACGCCCCTGCAATCGAAAATGGTATTTATTCAAGCACTGCTGCAACTACAACTGACGTCAAATACAACTGGCCAGGTACTTCAACTCAGATTTATAACTGGGATCGCCAATATTACGGAACAATGACTATCCAACAAGCAGTCATGCAATCACGTAATGTCCCTGCAGTGAAAGCTCTTGAAGCCGTTGGTTTAGAAGAAGCCAAAGCATTCTTGAGTGGACTTGGTATCAATTACCCTGAACTTTACTATTCTAACGCTATTTCTAGCTCTACCAGCGATAGTAGTTCAGAATATGGGGCAAGTAGTGAAAAAATGGCCGCTGCTTATGCTGCGTTCGCAAATGGCGGTATCTATTACGAGCCACAATACATTAACAAAATTGAATTCAGCGATGGTACAACGCAGACTTATGAACCTGTCGGAACTCGCGCCATGAAAGAAACTACTGCTTATCTCATGACCAATATGTTAAAAACTGTTTTGACATATGGTACTGGTACTGAAGCCTATATTTCTGGCATGTTCCAAGCTGGTAAAACCGGAACATCTAACTACTCTGATGATGAATTACCTACAATTGAAGCCGAAACTGGAATCTACAACAGTTATGTGGGTACTATGGCACCAGATGAACTATTCGTTGGTTACACCCCTGAATATTCAATGGCTGTTTGGACAGGTTATAAAAATCGCTCAACTCCAATTTATGGAGATGGTCTGAAAGTTGCTGCACAAGTCTACAAAGCAATGCAGATTTACCTTAACAATACTTTTGGAAGTGGTAGCACAGACTTCACAGTACCAGAAGGTGTTTATCTAAGTGGTAGCTACGCATATTTAAGCGGATCAAATGCATACACTTATTCCGCTAACTCTAGTTCTGTTTACAGTAACATCTATGGATCTACAAGCGAAAGCTCAGAAGAAACTGAAAAAAGTAGTTCTACAACTGAAACTGATACATCCAGTGCGACTGAATCTAGCCAAGAAAGTACTGAAACAACTGACAATTACTCAACTGGAGATAGCGACAATACTGCTACTCAACAATAATGTAAAATACCTAAGCTCCGTGTGAGCTTAGGTATTTTTTTCGTTATCTTTATTCTATCCTATGAGATAGCCCAATTATTTACACTAAAAATCAAAATCAGATTAGGCAAATTGGCACAAACATACCTGTAGTTAGGTCAGGAAAGATCATTTTAATTTTTATAGGCAATTACTCTGAATTTTAGTAGTCAATCGTGCTTGCCAAAGCCCCCATTGGATCCCACGGTGCAAGGACAATTGGCTCTGCTTCATAGGCTGCTAATTCTTCAGCCGTCAGAAGAGCTTTACGGATGACAATCTGATAAGTATATTCATCCATCCAGGCATCTGAGGCCACGAAGTAACCTTTTTGACCAACCTTGTCTCCCCATGAATTTTCCACTTTCCACTTAATAGCTCTGCCATTTTCATCCAAATCAACACCAGTTAAGACCATAGCGTGAGTCATGAGGGACTCGCTGTAGTCTAGGCGACCAGCCTTGTCTTGGCTGAGTTCAATGTCCATGGCTGCGCTGAAATCATAAGTATTAGTTGCCAAAATCCCTTTTTGACGGTCAGAAACTTGACCAACATCAGAACCAAACCAGACAGTCTCACCTTGCTGCATTTGCGCGATAGCCAATTCTTTGAAGCGCTCCATTGGTAAGTTGAGGTAACGAACGTCTGGACTGCCAACAACGTTCCCAAGCATGTCAACAGTATATGATTTACCATAAGGTTTGTCAGCTGTTGGGGCATTGATAACAGAAACATAATCAGATAATTTGAGGCCAACATACTTCTCAAAGAAAGCTTGTGGTGTCATGTTTTTCTCAGCCTGGTAATTATCATCCTTATCACGATAAGCAAAATCAAAAGTACGAGGCGGCAAACCTAAATTGATGGCAAGGAAATTGAAGATTTCCTGGAGAAGTTCTTCTTTTTTAGCTTGCACATCGCCACCTACTGCAATCGTATCACGCAAAATTTGGGCATCTTGGCGAAGCAATTTGTTGAGGTATTGATTAAGCTCACGACTATTACTTGATGAGATAGATTCTGGGTAAACAGATTTTGGTACGACACCATATTTTTCAAAGAGTGACACAACCATATCCCACTGCCCGCCATCTTGTTGTGGCACGTCCAAGAGAAATTTGACCTTGCGGCTGGTCAATTCTTGGTCTGCTGTGGTGATGACTTGTTCCATGAACCAGTTTGATTTTTCATACTTATCCCAGAAGAAGGTGTGGGCCTGAGACAATTCAAAGTTTTCCAATTTAAATTCGGAAATGAGTTTGTGGCGGAAAGTGTTGAGCGCAGCAAACATCCAACAACGACCTGAAGCTTTCTGATTAGACACCTCATCCTTGGCCAAATCAATTGAGAAGACATGATCATTTTCAATCTCACTTTGACGTGTTTCAAGAGATTTAAGAAGACCGTTGTGAGTGACTGCATTTTCAACAGCACGATATTTTGCATTTGCTTCATAGTCGGCAAATAACTTTTCAGTAAAATCTTGTGATATATAAGACATAAATCAAGATAGCAAGAGCATAAAGATTTATTAGCTTAATCAGCGACGCTAACTTTTCTTCTATGCTCTTTCCTTTCTAACTTTAAAATAATTGATACCACTCTATTATAGAACTTAGAAAAAGATTTGCAAGCCTTGCTACATCATGTTATTTTTTTAGACAAAATAAAATCCCAGTTTAGAACTGATATTTTAAAATTTGAGGCAATGATATTCTCTAATGCCCTTTCTTTTTCTGATGACGCTTTTGCTGCTTTTGCTGATATTTAAAAACTTTCTCTGCCTTACGTTTCTCCTTACACTGAGTTTTGCGTTCTTGCTTCAGTCTTTCCTGTAACTCTTTCATAGCATCTTGTGCCTTGGTAGAGATTACAGGTTTTCTTTTTGCACGATTTAGTTCTCGTTGCATCTTTTTAGGATTTGTTTTCTTTTGAGCAATAGCTGACGCTTCGACGCTAGAACTTATTTCTATCTTATCATATCTGCTCAGCCATTTTCCAAAATCATGATGAAGAAAGTACAAAATATCTTCATTCTTGGGTTCTTTTCCAAAAACATAGCTAAAAGCCTTGTAACGATTTTGGCTATCTCGAAATTCAACCAAGGCGGTCCAAAAAGCACCATCAAAATAAACTGTCATTTTCATGCCAGTCCCTCCCTAAAATTAAAATATCTGACATCGGACGACCCGGGAGGGAAGGTTACTGACATCCTCAGATGCTCGCAGACTACCAACTGCGATGTGTTTTTATGCCAGAAATATTATAACATTCTTTTAAATTTTTTGGCATTCAAGAGTTGCTTATATCGGATAATTAATAGAATAGAGAAAACAACCTAGCTTTTTCAATCCTAGTTTTTCATTAAAGGGGTATGCTTCCTTCTCCATCCATATTAATATTAATTGTAATTGAAGTGTTGGTCACTTGCTCACCTGTATCAGAATCATAGTAATGATAGTAACCATTCTCATCTTTAATTAGTTCTCCTTTGGCTTGGCGACCGTCTTCGTGGAAATATACAGAAGCACCGTCAACCACTTGAAAACCAATCAATGGATTGCCATCATTATCAAGATAGTACCAGTTGTCATTGTATTCTAGATAACGATTAGTCCATTTTTCTCCCGTATCAGCATCATAATAATAGTTACCTACTGTTGGCTTAGTACCAGTTATTGTACGTCCCTTGACTTGTACACCCGACTCAGTATCAAAGTACACTTCTGCATCATTAATGATTTGCGCTCCTTTAGCTACCTGTCCCTGAGCATCGAGATAATACCAATTACCACCAAAGGTACGGTATTGATTTTTGAAATAAGTATTGGAAATCAATTGTCCTGAGTTGCTGCAAATGTAGGCATTACCTTCATAGATAATAGGATAAGATGTTCCACCTGAATAAGCATTGGAAGTCGCATAATAGCTACCTGATGAATAATAGCCGTAGATACGATAACCACTTTGGTCAAAATAATAGAGCTTTCCATCAATCTCTTTGACACCATTTTTCAACATATTACCATTTTCATCCAAATAAATGGTGAAACTAAACGAATAACCACGCAAATACATTCCACGAATGACACCCCAGTCATTATAAACTTTGGCTCCTGATGGTCCATAATAACTAGTAGTGCCATCTCCATTTCCCAAGGTTTTATAGCGGTATTGTATCCCTCTATCACTGAAATAGTATTCTGTACCATCAATGATTTGCGCGCCAGTAACTCGAGCACCGTCTGTACCGTAGTATGTCCAGTTTTCATCAAATGTTCCGTTTATGTAAGTTGTACGACCAAGGTCACGAAATCGATTCGTCCATAGATGACCGCTATCTTTATCAAAAAAGTAAACCTTGCCATCAATTACCACTTCTTTTCCTTTTGTTTGGATACCATTTTTGTCAAAGTGATGGGTAGCACCATCAATAACTTGAATACCTGTCACATCTTGGCCATTTTCATCGGCATAATGCCAATTACCATTTTCATCCAAGTAGAAACCTCTTCTATTAGGAACTTCTAAATTATCTACTGAATCTTCGCTTTCCTCATTAGTTGCAAAGTCCTCTGGGACTTCATCTTGACTAACGACTAAATCAGATTCATTCTCAACCTGACTTTCAGTGGTGTTCTGTAAGTCTAAATCTGTTTCTTCTGAAGAAGCACCCAAGTCAACGGCCTCTTTTTCAGCTGGGATTTCTTCAATTGCAGAGCTGTCTTCAAATATTTCAATTTCAGTTATTTCTTGACTTTTTTCCTCTGCAATAACATTACCTCCATTGATACTAGCTAGAAAAATAGCCAATATAGTTGCTGTCGATAAGTGGATAAACTGTTTGATTGATATTTTTTTCATAAAACCACCTCCTTATGTCATTATAGCAATATTAAAAAGTGACTTTAGATTTTTTGCAAATCTGCAATTCAAAATCAAATAATATCAAAATCAAACGAGGAAGTAAGACAAAGGCAGTGCTAGGATGGGACAAGTCGAAACTGATAATGTATAGTCATTTGAAGAGCTTTGATACATCGTCACTATCGGCTTTCTGTACTCTCGGTTGAGAGAAAGAAGTTTCTTCAAGACCAAACCCAAGAGTCTATCTCCAGACTGTTTGGTGAACTGACCTAGGTCAGTTCTTATTTCCCACCTCAAACAGTCACTCCCCTGACTGTTTTGTAAACTGACCTAGGTCAGTTCTTATTTCCCACCTCAAACAGTCACTCCCCTGACTGTTTTGTAAACTGACCTAGGTCAGTTCTTATTTCCCACCTCAAACAGTCACTCCCCTGACTGTTTTGTAAACTGACCTAGGTCAGTTCTTATTTCCCACCTCAAACAGTCACTCCCCTGACTGTTTGAGCTACCTGCGCTCTGCGTTCCTTGTCTGAAAACTCTTCATTCGACTTTATCATTTTGATTTTAAAAGAGTGTTAGTAAGTAAAATAAAAAAAGGCCAAGTAGCCTTTTTAAGTGATTTATTTCCAAAAATCATCAAAGATGGTGATTGGTAAGTGGCGTTTGTGTTGACCTTTGTGCCACCAGCTTTCAATGGTAGCTTGGGCTTGCGCAGATACTTTTTTACCTTCAAGGTAATCATCAATATCGTCATAAGTCACACCGAGTGCAACTTCATCCGCTAAGCCTGGACGATTTTCTTCAAGGTCTGCAATTGGAACTTTTTCATAAAGTGACTTATTGGCACCTAGTTCTTCCAAAAGCTGTTTGCCTTGGCGTTTGTTGAGGCGATAAAGTGGCAAAATATCTGCTCCACCATCACCAAACTTAGTAAAGAAACCTGTGATGTTTTCAGCAGCATGGTCGGTTCCGATAACAGCTCCGCTATTTTCCCCAGCAATAGCATATTGAGTAATCATGCGCTGACGGGCCTTGATGTTTCCCTTGTTAAAGTCTGAAACGCTCACCCCGGCCTTAATTAGCTCTGCTACCTGACCGTCTACTGCTTCTTTGATGTTGACTGCCAAAGAGATATCAGGTTGAATAAAGCTCAAAGCTTTTTGAGCATCGTCCTCATCAGCTTGAACATCATAAGGAAGGCGGACTGCAATGAATTTGTAGTCTTGATTGCCTGTTTCAGCACGAAGTTCTTCCATAGCAAGCTGGGCTAAGCGACCTGCTAAACTTGAATCTTGTCCTCCAGAAATTCCTAAAACATAGGTTTTTAAGAAAGGATGTTTAAGTATGTAGTTTTTGAGAAAATCGATTGATTTACGGATTTCTTCCTTAGCATCAATAACTGGTTTGACTCCCTCATAGGCAATTATTTGGTCTTGTAAACTCATTTGATTTCACCTCTTGCATAGGTTTCTTTACGAATACGGTCAATAAGATCCATTTTATTTTGCCAGACATCTTTGGCCAAATCAACTGGATAATCTTGTGGGTTAAGGACACGTTTATACTCATCCCAGAGTTTATCAAATTCCTTACGGGCGTAAGTTTGAATGTCTTTTAGACTTGGTAAGTCATAGACTAATTCACCTGTATCGAAGACATCCACAAGAAGAGGAACAGCATCAAAATCTTTAACCGTCTTATTAATATAAGTATAGGTTGGGTGGAACATGTTAATCTCATCTAGGTCGTTAACATTAGTATCAGTAAAGGTGATGTAATCTCCCTCTGACTTACCTTTTTCACGACTAGTGATACGCCAAACTTGCTTCTTACCTGGTGTTGAAACTTTCTCAGCGTTGTTTGATAGCTTGATAGTATCTTGCATGACCCCATTGTCATCTTCCATAGAGACAATCTTATAGACAGCTCCAAGAGCAGGCTGGTCAAAGGCTGTAATCAGTTTTGTTCCAACTCCCCAAACATCAATTTTTGCCTTTTGCATCTTAAGGTTAAGGATAGTATGTTCATCCAAATCGTTAGAGGCGTAGATTTTGGCATCAGGAAATCCAGCATCATCTAACTGTTGACGAACTTTCTTAGAGAGATAGGCTAAGTCACCTGAATCCAAACGAACACCTAGGAAATTAATCTTATCTCCTAATTCCTTAGCCGCGCGTATAGCTGCTGGAACCCCAATTTTCAAGGTATCATAGGTATCAACTAGGAAAACACAATCTTTATGGGTACTTGCATAAGCCATAAAGGCATCATAGTCATTACCATAGGCTTGAACAAGAGCATGCGCATGCGTACCTGAGACAGGGATTCCGAAAAGTTTTCCTGCGCGGACATTTGATGTGGCGTCAGCTCCACCAATAACAGCTGCGCGGGTACCCCAAATAGCTGCATCCATTTCCTGAGCACGACGAGTACCAAATTCCAAGAGTGGCTCATCTTCAATTACTGAGCGAATGCGAGCTGCTTTTGTAGCAACCAAGGTTTGAAAGTTGACAATATTAAGCAGAGCAGTCTCAACAAGTTGACACTGAGCAAGCGGGCCTTCCACTTGTACAATTGGTTCATTAGCAAAGACTAAGTCTCCCTCACGCGCAGATTTAACAGTAAGCTCTAATTTCAAGTCACGTAAGTAAGTCAAAAAAGCTTCATTGTAACCCAGCTCAGCCAAATAAGCCAAGTCAGACTCCGAAAACTTCAAATCTTTTAGATAATTAACAATTCTTTCCAACCCTGCAAAAACAGCGTAGCCATTATTAAAAGGCTCTTTACGGAAATAGACCTCAAAAACAGCTTTTTTATTATGAATTCCTTGCTCAAAATAAACCTGCATCATATTAATTTGATACAAATCTGTGTGTAGCGTTAAACTGTCATCTTGATACATAGATTGACTCCTTTTTCATGTGTCATACACAATATTGTGACTATTATAACATATTTCATTAATTTTCGGAAAATTGCAGAGCTCCATAACCAAAAAAAGCAGAACTTAGTCTGCTTTCAATAGGATGCATTATGAAAAATTCTCAGTAATATAGTGATAAACACCTTGACCAGCAATAGCACCCTCACCTACTGCTGTCGCAATCTGGCGAAGTTCTTTCTGACGAACATCACCAATTGCATAGACACCCGGAACGCTTGTTTCCATCTTATCATTTGTCATAATCCAGCCAGCATCATCTGTAACACCAAGTTTTGAAACCATGGCAGAAACTGGATTCATACCAACATAGATGAAAATACCACCAAAATCATGTTCGCTAAGTTCGCCAGTTTTGACATTTTCAACTGTCACACCAGAAACTTTGATATCCCCACCTTTGATTTCTTTAACAACAGAATCCCAAAGGAATTTAATTTTAGGATTTGCAAAGGCACGATCTTGCAAGATTTTCTGCGCACGCAATTCATCACGGCGATGAATAATTGTTACTGTATTAGCAAACTGAGTAAGGTAAATAGCTTCCTCAACAGCAGAGTCACCGCCTCCAACTACTAGTAAGTCTTGATTACGGAAGAAAGCTCCATCACAGACCGCACAGTAAGAAACGCCTCGACTAGTATACTCTTCCTCACCTGGAGTACCCAAGAGACGATATTTGGCACCAGTTGCGATAACAACAGTCTTAGCTTCATAAGTTTCATCCTCAGTGATGACACGTTTTACCAAACCATCACTTTCGATATTTTCGACAATTCCATAGATATGTTCAACATTGAATTTTTCAAGTGGTTCATACATCTTCATAGACAACTCAGGTCCTGAAATATGCTCATATCCCGGATAGTTTTCGATTTCAGATGTATTATTCATTTGACCGCCCGGTGCTCCTTGTTCAATAATCCCAACTTTGAGATTTGAGCGTGCGGCATATAGGGCTGCTGTCATCCCAGCAGGTCCTGATCCAATAATTAAAGTATCATACATTACGTTTTTTCTCCTTGTTATCAGTTCTACTTACATTTTACCAGTCAAAAATCATAATGCAATCATTACGACTTGAGCATTAATAATATAGCCATGTAAGCAAAAGATAAGATTGGTGCAGTCATGACAGCCATCATCATTGCTTCATATAAAGAGGCTTGTCGCTCTTTGACCGTCTTATCAAACTTCTTACTTGCTCTCCAAGCAAGCCAAAAACCCCCTGCAATAATTACTGTTAAAATCGCCAGTAACAACCCCTGCACATAGAGGGAAAATATTTCTACAACCATCATATCACCTTTATCATTCTTACTTTTGTTCTCACAACGTCAGCCATCCAAGTAAAGAACTGACAATAAAAAGAGCGAGAATTCTCACTCTTCTCATTATAGCAAAAGTCAGACTTTAAATGTATGATTTTGTATAGCTAGCAAAAAATTCTTTGGTGCGCTCTTCTTTTGGATGATTGAAAACTTGATCAGGTGTCCCTTGCTCAAGAATCTTTCCTTTTTCCAAGAAGAGAACCTTATCTGCAACCTGGTAGACAAAATTCATATCGTGACTGACTAGAACCATGGTCTGACCTGATTTAGCAGCATCAGCGATAGATTTCTCAACTTCACCAACTAGCTCAGGATCAAGAGCCGAAGTAGGCTCATCCAATAGCAAGACATCTGGCTTCATAGCAAGAGCACGCGCCAAAGCCACACGCTGCTTCTGACCACCAGAAAGGTGGCGAGGATAATGATTTTCACGATCTGCCAAACCAACTTTCCTCAATTCTTCCTTGGCAATAGCTGTCGCTTCAGCATCTGACATCTTCTTAACAATCTTGAGGCCTTCCTTGACATTTTCAAGTGCTGTACGACGCTCAAACAAATTAAACTGTTGGAAAACCATGGCAAGCTTACGACGAAGGGTTAGAATCTCTTCTTTTGTGATTTTATTAAAATCTACCTTAAAATCGTCGATAGCAATTGTTCCAGAGTCAGGCTCTTCAAGGTAATTCATACTTCGCAAGAAAGTTGATTTACCTGCACCTGAAGCACCAACCAAAGCAATAACTTCACCCTTTTCAATATCCAAGTTAAGACCATCCAAAACTTTCTGCCCTGAAAATTCTTTGGTTAAATTTGAAATTCTAATCATTAACGTACACCTCCTGGAATATCATTAGTGATGTTTTCTGGAGACTTGATTTCCATGCGTTTTTCAATCAAGCGGCCGATATTTTCAATGACAATGCTGACAAGCCAATAAACCAAGGCAACTGAAATATAGCGCTCAAAATAACGATAGTCAGAACCACCTAAAATTTGGGCTTGCGCAAACATCTCGACAATACCCGCATTAAAGGCCAATGATGTTCCTTTAGTCAAACCAATCAAACCATTAATCAATGTAGGTGTAGCAATAACAGCCGCATTAGGAATGATGACACGACGGTAAACTTGGATAGATGTCATCCCCAAGCTTCGCGCAGCTTCAATTTCACCAGAATTCACAGCCAAAATAGCTGCACGGATGGTTTCACTCGTATAGGCCGCCTCATTAAAAGCAAAGGCAGTAATAGCAAAGACTGAAGCTGGGATATCATTAATATTCCAAGCAAAACCATACTTCTGATTAAGAAATTTCAAAAAGAGAGGAATTCCATAGTAGGTCAACATAAGCTGAACCAAAATCGGTGTCCCGCGTAAAAAACTGACAAAAACAGCTTGAATGGGATAAAGAACCTTAACACGGTTAATTTTGACGATGGCAAATAGCAGAGCTAACATCAATCCAAAGACTGCCCCTGCAAGTGTCAATCCTAAGGTTGTTGGTAAATGACCTAAAATTGATGGAATGGCATCAAAAACAGACCGCCAACTGAAGAGTTTCCCTTGTGGAAACATTTGGACAAACTTATCATACCAAGCCCATCCTGAAGTTAATATTAGTGAACTCATAACTTGTTCCTTACTTTTTCTATTTATGGGAAGAATTGGTTACACCTATGACAAACTGACAATACGGCTGTTTCTTACGGCACCTTCTCCTTTTCATCCTAATATTTTAACACGATAACAAGTCCTCTGTAAAATATTTTATTCTTATCATGTGATAAATAAAACCTATCACAAGGATAGGTACTCTTTATCATAAGTCTGAAATATCACTTCTTACTTAAGTGATGAAACATAATCTCCACCGAAATACTCCTGGCTCAATTCAACTAGTGTCCCATCTTCATGCAGGTCTTTAAGACGTTCATTAACAAATTCTTGAAGTTCTTTTCCTTCTTGACTATCAGCAAACAAGAAATATTCAAGTCCATCTGTTTCTCCGCCAATTGTATCTTCAAGATTACTTACAGTCAAATCAAAACCTTGATCTTTTACCAAATATGATGATGAAATCGCATCATAGAGAATAAAATCAATTTTACCACTCTCAATATGCTGAATGCGTGTTGTTAATCCTGTCGTACTAGAAGCATAATTAATTTTAATCTCTTCTTTATCTGGATTAGCTTTATTCCATTCTTCTAAAACCTGAGCATAATTTGATCCTGAAATTACCTCTGTTGACTTACCAGATAAATCATCCAAACTAGAATAACTTACCCCTTTAGCACTAGTAATAGCATAATTTGATTTTGAAATTGGATCTGAGAACAAGTACTTTTCAGAACGTTCTTTATTGTAATTAAAGTCATTGGCAGCAATCTGATAGCGTCCTGCATCTACTCCTGTTAAAATAGAATCAAAGGCTGTGGTTACAAATTTAACTTCGTAAGTATCCGAGTCATCAAAAATGGCATTAATCAAATCGATATCATAGCCCTTAAAGTCATTATCTTTTTTGAAAGTGAAAGGTGCAGTATCCGAATCAGTCGCAACAGTTATCACTTTTTTCCCAGAAGCAGCCTCATCGCTTTTTGTCGAGCAAGCTGCTAAGAATAGAAAAGCTGCTGAAACCAAACCTAAAGCTACTAAAAATCTATTTTTCATCATAAAACCTCATTTTATATTTTGTTCCATTCTATCAAAATTATAGAACCTAGACTATTTGAGAATTTCTATTACCTGATAGACAAAAACTATCACAAAGAAAAACTCCTGAGACAGAATCTCAAGAGTCGCTTTATTAGAAGCTTTGTTTCTTAGCCTTACGCTCAGCACGGCCTTTGGCACGATTTTCAGCACGGCGTTCACGTTTGCGTTTTTCATCAACTTTCCACTGGATTTTTTTCTTGTATCCTGGTTTAATTTTTTTCTTTTTCTTCTTCACCAAACCAATCATCTCAGTATCAAGTTTCTTATATGACTTCTCACGATTAGCACGACGATCACGGTCGTAAGTATCCTGAAATTCACCATCTTTAAGAACTTTTGGCACAAAGGCTACGCCCAACTTCTCAAGTTCTCTGATGTCAGAATCATCACTTGGCTGATAGAGAGTGATAGCTGTGCCAGGTAAACCATTACGTCCAGTACGTCCGACACGGTGCACGAAGAATGATAAATCTTGAGGAATGGCATCGTTAATCACATGACTAACCCCTTCAATATCAATACCACGAGCAGCAAGGTCAGTCGCTACAATATATTCAAACTGTAGATTCTTAACCTGGTTCATAATACGTTTTCGTTCACGAGGCTCCACACCACCATGGATTTTCGCCACTTTAAGACCATTGCTTGAAAGATAGGCGTGAAGGTCATCCGCACGTTCTTTGGTGTTGACAAAAATCATAGCCATATAAGGGTTAAGAGTTTTGGCAATTTCCAAAATTTGAGCATTTTTATCGCGCCCCTTAGTTGAAACCAACCAGTTATCAATAGTATCAGCGATAACAGTTGAAGTCTTGATTTTTTCCATGACAGGATTTGTCAAATATTTCTTCAAGAAAGGCTGCAATTTTTGTGGAATAGTTGCTGAAAAGACTAAGATTTGAACGTCCTTAGGCAAAGCACCTGCAATCTTATCAACTGTGTCCAAGAATCCCATATCTAGAGTCATATCAGCTTCATCCACTACAAATGTATGAGCCTTATGAATCTCTAAATCTCCAGACTTAACCAAATCATACACACGACCAGGTGTCCCAATAACAATATGAGGCTGTGAAGATTTGAGCTTCTCGATTTGACGAAGTTTATCTGTACCACCAACATAGTTAGCGACACGAATTTCTTTTTCAGAATGATCTGCAATCTGTTTTGTTGCTTGATAAATCTGAGTCGCCAATTCACGAGAAGGTGCTGTAATAACAACCTGAACAGACTTTCCATCCTCATCTAATTTTTCAAAAATTGGCAAAAGGAAAGTATGAGTTTTACCAGAACCAGTCTTTGACTCTCCTACCAAATCACGGCCAGAACGAACAACTGGAATCAGCTTTTTCTGGACATCAGTTGGCTTTGTAAACTTTAAATCATCCAAGGCCTCTTGGATGTAAGTTTTAAAATTAAAATCCTTAAATAATGACATGTTATACCTCGATTTCTTCTCCTAGTATTATACCATTAAATAGTGATTTTAAGCAAAGGTAACGAAAAGAGGACATCATCTGCCCTCTTCTTAGGTTATATTACTGTTCTTTACGGAAATATGGATGATAATCTGCATTGATATCTTGGCCAATCAAAATTCTATCCTTATCTGAAGTATCCCCAAAGTGAGGATTCGCCACACCAGCTGGCACTACGATAAAGGCTGCGCTACCATACTCGCTTTCTGGATTATAAATCGTACCCCAGAAAACTTGATCTATGCGATCCGATTGAATGGCATATTCCAAATCAGTTTTATTAGTATAAACTTGCCCATTAGGTGTAATCGTCACCCATTCACCCAAATCATTTTCCCAAGTATCAGCTATACTAGTATTGTCTCCATTTAACAAAGCATTGAGGTCAATTGTAGAAGACACATCTGAGCTTTCTTCATTCGTTGACTCTTGTCTTGCATTACTGTCATTTTCTGTAGATGACTGATCTGCTTCAGTTGCTGACTCACTTTCACTGGTTTTTTCTTTATTTTTTGATTTACTACTTGATGAGGTCGATTTCGAAGTTTTTAGCTCTGTTTTATCGCTTGATTGACTAGTATCTTTGGACTGATTTTTTCCACAAGCTACCAATAAAAAGCTACTTAGCAAGAGAAGACTGACAATACGAATTACTTTTACCTTCATGAGATTCTTTCCTTTATCATGTTTTTACACCATCTATTATATCACCAAGAAATCTATTGTCAATATTTTTGTAACATTTTTGTAAAATATTTAACTTAAAAGAAATAAAAAATGAAGCTGACTAAAGGTCAAACTCCACTCATTATATTTGATAGCTAATTAGAAATACAAAATTCCCAGTACAATCAAGCTAGCAACTAAACCTAGCGTCCAAAGGAAAGCATCTACTTTCCATTCTGACCATTTGTCAGCTTTTCCTGATAATCCGCCAAGTTCAAGATGGTGATGGAAAGGGGTCATACGGAAAATACGACGTCCTTCACCAAATTTTTTCTTTGTGTATTTGAAATAAGACACTTGCAACATGACTGAGCTAGTCTCAATGACATAGACAATCCCAATGATCAACAATGTCCATTCTTGGTGAAGAGCAATTGAAATCACAGCCAATAATCCTCCCAAAGCAAGGCTTCCCACATCTCCCATGAAAACCTTAGCCGGTTTATGGTTAAAGACAAAGAAGCCTAGAAGGGCACCAATTGTCACCAAAATAATCAGTAAAATATCAAATTGTCCTTGAATATAAGCAATTATTCCATATGTAGCCAAACTGATGGCAACTGAAATTGAGGCTAAGCCATCAATACCATCCGTCAAGTTGACCGCATTTGAAAAACCAACTATCCAGAATAGGACAAAGAAAACATAGAAAATACCAAGATGAAGATTATAACCAAAGATATTAAGCGTATCACTGCCACTTGGTCTAACATGTACGAAATAGAAGATTAAACCGCCTAAAATTTGAAGAGCCATCTTTTGTTTTGGGGTTAATCCTTCGTTGATTTGTTTGAAAATCTTCAAGAAATCATCTAAGAAACCAATTAATCCATAAATAAGAACAACTGACAAAATACCAATAGTAGCTCCCAGGCTATTGAAACCTTGAAGAAAAATATTGAAGAGAGCACTTACTAATAAACTAACAACAAGGAAGACAGTTCCTCCCATCGTTGGTGTCCCTGCTTTTTCTAAGTGTTGCTTTACATCTTCGTGCATTTGCTGACCACCGATTTTTTTCATTTGATAAAATCGAATAAAGCGTGGCATAGCTAATACGGTAAGTACAAATGCAAGCACCCCCGCAAGTAAACTTGATAACATTTTAGTCTCCTAGAGTAATTGTAATTTTTTTAACATCCTCGATGTCTTTACCAACATCAACACTTTGTTTTATGACAGTTCCCGACTCTGCTCCTTTGTAGTTAATCGTGATTCCTGTCCATTTTGAGAAGCGTTCAACAGTCTTTTTTGTCCATCCATACATATCCGGAACTTCTTTCAGAGTGTTAGATAGGATAAGAACTTGTTCCCCAGAAGCTACATTGCTACCTTCTTTTTTAGAAATTTTAACAATTTTACTTCCTGTTCCCAAAACAATTGGGTGAACCAAATTTTGTCTCAACACAGCAGCTGTTTCTCCAGGCCCTTTCCCAAGAAAATCTGGCATGACATAACTTGTTTCTTCCTCACCTACAGCAAGGGCTGGAGCAGTCAGACTTTCTTCAATCTGCATAGCATATTCCAAGACTGGATTAACGACATCACGCCAATATAAAACTTGGAAATCTTTAGGTTGCTGAAGAGTCACGTACATAATGAAACTTGGATCTCCTGATGGGACCATTGCAACAACAGAATAAAGGTTATTATTTCCTGAACTGTCAAGGTAACCACTTCCGTCTTCCGCAGCAATTTGAGCCGTACCAGATTTAACGGCAACTGAGTAGTTGCCAACTTGGATTACGGGACCATAAAGTCTTGAATACAGAGTTCCATATTGTGGATCCGTACCAACTGTTACCATGTAATCACGTGTTTGGCTAGCAGCTTCTTCTGAAACTGGATTACCAACGATTTCAGGCGTTGAAACTCTACTTGTACCAGAATTCGTATCAACTAATTTGGAAATGAATTGAGGCTCCAACATTTTACCGTCATTTGAAATAGCTGTAAAAGCACGGAGCATCTGAATTTGAGTCACGTTAATACCTTGACCAAATGAAGTCATGGCTGTCGTTACTTCATTATCATCAGTTAAGATACCCGCAGCTTCACCGCCTAAACCAAAGCGCGTAGGATAGCCAAAACGGAACTTAGATGATAAATAATTGAGCCACTTGTCTGCACCCATTTTTTGCTCCAGGGTCGTCATGGCCACATTACTTGAAAAAGCAAAACCTTGAGCCATGGTCATATAGCCACCTGTTTCACCTTCATTAACGTTCCAGTCATTAATGGTTGTGTCAACAACGGTAATCCCATCAACAGTTGAAACTCCTTCAGAAGCATTGAAGACACCCGCATCAATAGCTGAGGCTAACGTCATCACTTTCATCGTTGATCCAGGTTCGTACCCTGCTTGATGCAGCAAAGTATTCCAAGAATTATTTAGATTTTCTAGATTATAACCCTCAAGGGTCTCAGGGTTGTAGGTTGGTCGCTGAGTGGTTGCCAGAATCTCGCCTGTTTTTGCATTGACAACAGTAGCACCTGCAAATACGCCGTTAGCTTTAGATTGGAAAACATCCATCTGGGTCTCTAAATAGGTTTGCAGTGGCTCAGATAAAGTTGTATAAACATCTTGACCATTAATCGCTTCAGTAACAGTTGTTTCAGTTCCTAATAAGATGTTACCATTCTTATCTTTTTCATAGGTAACCTGTCCATCTTGACAAGATAAAATACTATCAAGACTGGCTTCGAGTCCAGTTTTTCCGACTAGTAATTTATTTCCTTCATCGTCTTCTTGTAATTGAGCAAAGCCAATGAACTGTGAGGCAAATGTCCCATTTTTATACATACGCCCTGGACTTGTTGTAAAGGCAATTCCTTCAATCTCTGCCTCTTCCATTGCCGCCTCGATGGCACTCATGGTACTATATGAAATGCCTGATCCCAGTGTTCCAAAACTCACTTGGAAAACATCTTTTGTTTTTAGTTGTTTAAGAACATAGTCCTTTTCCATCCCAAGCTGTTCATTAAAAATCTCAGCAACCTTATCAAATTGAGAGCTTTGGACGTATAGTTTTTTCCCACTTACCGTCTTATAAGATTTTGAGACAATGGCATAAACACTGTATGTTGTCGAATCTTCCGCAATTGGATTACCATCACGATCATAAATCGTACCGCGTTTGGCTTGAACAGTCACAGTTGCCTGGTAAACATTTTTGGCTCCTTTGGATAAATTAACACCAAATTTACTGTCTGTCCCGATGATAATAATGAAATTAATCATAAAGACAAAGAACATGAAAACAGCCAGAAGCATGAGGTTCTGACCAACCCGTTCACGGTTCTTAGTTGGGGACTTTCTATCCTTGATTACATAATTTAGAAAGACATTAACCCATCTTTTAAATATCTTCATAGGCAGTTACTCCACTTCTGCAATCGTTGCGTTCTCAGCTTTTAGACCTGCCTGATTTGCAATTTCTGTGACGCGACTTTTCTGTGTTAGTTCGCTAACCTCTTGTTTAGCATTATTCAGTTCAGTTTTTTGAGCATTGATATCACTGTTCAATTCAGAAATTTGTTGTTGAACTTGTAAATTACGGCTTTGTAAAAAGATAATGCTAATTGCCATAGTAATAGCCGTTAGTATAATAGCACCATAGAAAACTTTTTCAACTCTGCTGAAAGTTCTAATGCGTTTTTGTAGGGCATTTGATACAGCTTCGCTATGTTTTGTATTTGTCATGCTTATTTCCTAATTTTTCTAGCCACGCGCAATTTAGCTGAGTGTGAGCGATTGTTCACAGCCAGTTCTTGCTCTGTTGGCAGGATGGGCTTCCGGTTAACTAATTCCATTTTTGGTTGTAAATCATCTGGAATAAAAGGCAAACCTTTGGGGACATCAACAGTACTAGCTTCTTTAAAGAGCTGTTTTGTTAAGCGATCTTCCAAAGAATGGAAAGTGATAACTGAAATACGACCGTCGACTGCTAGTAAATCCAATGCCTGTTGAATGGATTCATCTGCAGCACCAAGTTCGTCATTAACTTCAATTCGAATAGCCTGGAAAATCTGCTTGGCTGGGTGGCCTTTTTTCTTAAGTTCTTTGGCCGGTTTAGCAGATTTAATAATTTCAGCTAATTCTGTTGTGGTCTCAATTGGTTTAATCTGACGTGCCTGTTCAATCTTCCTAGCAATTTGCTTAGAAAATTTATCTTCTCCATATTTGAAGAAAATTCGAACCAAATCATGATAGTCATAAGTATTGACCACATCATAAGCAGAAAGAGCTTGGTCGCGATTCATACGCATATCCAGCGGAGCATCTTTCTTATAAGAAAATCCGCGTTCACGCTCATCCAGCTGAGGACTTGAAACCCCAAGGTCATACAAAATACCATCAATTTCAGTTACACCATGGGCAGCCAAATTTGATGTCAGATTTCTAAAATTATCCTTGATAAAGGTGACTTTGCCTTCTGCAATGGCATCTTTAAGACGCACTTGGGCATTATCAATGGCTTTTTGATCTTGGTCAAAAGCGTATAAATGGCCATTAGGCCCTAATTTTGAAAGTAAATACTCACTGTGCCCTGCTCCACCAAGCGTAGCGTCAACATAGACTCCGTCAGGCTTGATGTCAAGCATATCAACGGTTTCATGTAAGAGCACTGTGATATGATGAAAATCTTTTGTCATAACTTTTATTTTACCATACTTTAGACGTTTTATAAAAGAAAAAAGAAAGCTCAAACTAGCCCTTCACACTGGAGCCGTTTTCACCTTCTTACTTTGTTTTTCTATTCTTTATAGCATGATAATCAAAACTCGATTATTGTTGCTTTCTTATTTGATTCCAGCTGCTAGGAGGGCATCGGCCAATTTCCCAAATTCTGCGATAGACAGGGCTTCGCCACGAATGGATGGTTTAAGGTCTGCTTGCTCCAAGGCTGTTTCAAGTTTTGCCTTGATGTCCTCTGACTTACCGAAATGACTAATCAGATTATTCCAAAGGGTTTTGCGGCGATGGACGAAGGCTGCTTTAGAGACGCGGAAGAAGAAATCCACATCCTCAACTTCAACCAGCGCTTGCTCACGGCGGGTCATCTTAAGAATAGCTGAATCCACATTTGGAGCTGGAACAAAGACTGTACGTGGCACAATGAAGGCCACCTTAGCCGTCATGTAATACTGCACAGCTATTGACAAAGAGCCATAAGCCTTAGTGTTAGGCTTGGCTGAGATGCGGTCCGCCACCTCTTTTTGCATCATGACCACAAACTCAGCAAAGGGAATCTTAGATTCAATCAAGTGCATGAGGATAGGGGTTGTGATGTAGTAAGGAAGGTTAGCCACCACTTTGATCGGCAGATCCGGGTTGGCAAAGTCCTTGATGCGGGTCTGCAAATCAGTCTTGAGGATATCCTCATTGATGACTTGGACATTGTCAAAATCGCGGAGCGTATCAGCCAGAATTGGCACGAGACGATCATCGATTTCAAAAGCCATGACTTCAGCTGCATTTTCTGCCAAAAACTCGGTAAGCGCACCGATACCAGGACCGATTTCAATAACATTGACATTCTTGTCAATCTCCGCTGTATCCACAATTTTTTGTAGGATATTGGTGTCAGTCAAAAAGTTCTGACCGAATGATTTTTTAAAAGTAAACCCGTGACGCTCAAGAATGGCGCGGGTTGCGTTTTTATCTGCAATTCTCATGTTTACTCTTTTCTATAAAATATTTAGCCACCGGAAAATTTTCTTAATCATATAACCATACCAACCAAAATACTCCTTGGAATTCTCAACTAAATGTCGAAGTAATAAGATAATAAAATAGTTTATCGCTGCATATACTAAGAAAACTACTACTAAAGTTAAGACAGCAAACATATTTGTGTTAAAAAAATCCCTTAATAGCGATAAATTCGCCTTTAAATAGTTCGGAAAGATAGCATTACTCACACTAATAACAGTGGATACAATACCAAGTAATGAAACTGGTCCTATTATCTTTTTCAGTAAATCGATATGAATATCAAAATCAGAAAGTGTTGCTTTTATTTTAGACTTTAAATCAATATTTTCAGATTCACAAAAAAACTGAAGTAATATAATATCACAATAGTTTAATAATGTAAAAAATTCTATAATCAAGAAAATTTTTACTTCAGTGGAAGAAATAAATATATTACATAGCTGCATTACATAATTAATAAAATCATACCATAGGTAAGAAATCAATATTATGCTCGGGTATAGCACTAAAGGAATATTTAAAAAAGAATGCAGTACATTATTTTTTCTAAATAAAAATATATTTTTAAATACTTTCTTAATTCGCTGAAAAAATATGAATTCAGAAATAAAAGCTGGCACGACTTTCCATACTAACCTTCCCATCTCAAAAACAATTTTCTTAATAGGAATCCAAAGTAATATTATAGGGTAGATTAACCAAAATATCAAAAAAGGGAGAACTAAACATATAACAATAAGTAGTTTTATCAATTCCAATACAATAAACATATTTTGTAAACTCCCTGTTAAGCTTTTAGCATAATAGAAACACGTATCTAGTTCTGGTTTTCTTTTCCATAATCCATTTTATTTTCCCGAACCATCTCACTCAACCTAGAAACCACACTGAGCTTCCTCATAGTCGCTACAATTCCCAACTGTTTTTCAAGATAGTTGGTGTTGAGACGTTTCTTCTTGGCATTTCTAGGTAAGTACATATAGAGGCATTGACTTCCAACATGAATTTCTTCATCTCCAAAGTCTTGACTTAAGAGCTGGTCTAGTTTTAGTCTATTAATCTCATCATTTGTAAAAACCAGATGGATTCTGGAGGAATCATAACTATCATCAAAAGGATTTTCAGCCACTGTCACTTCAAACTGTTTGGGTTCTTTAATAATGACTGCCAAATCGGCACCGATTTTACTTTTGATGGTATCGTGAATGAGCTGAGCCACTTCCTTATCAGATAAATCAGTCTCGAAAATGATATTACCAGATTGGATATAGGTTTTAACTTTATTCAGACCTGCTTCTTCTAATATTTGAACCAAATAGGACATCTTGGGAATCTTATTTTGACCGACAGGTGTGACTCCACGGAGTAGGGCGATTTTCTTCATCCTCCATATCTCTCCATAGCTTCTTCAACTTCAGCTAAGCTTATCCCAAAGAGTTCCAAGCGTTTGATTAGTTGTTTGCCGTTGCTGTAACCGATGCGAAGCTTTTCTCCTAAATACTCACGACGTTTGCGGCTGTCACTTCCCATAAGAAGACCTAGACGCATGAGATCAGACTTGCTGATATCGAAGTTATTCTCATCGTCATAGTGACCGAGGACACCAGAAAGAGCCTTTTGAATATCTTCAAAGGAAGCATGTTCTACGCCCAGCGAGCGTCCCTTGCTTTTGGATCCTGGTTTGGCTTCGTCACGATTGAGAAAGGCGTGCTTGGCAGTTGGGACAGCCTGCATAATGATTTTACGGATGCGCTCGCCATTGTAGTCTGGGTCGGTAAAAACGATAACTCCACGCAGGTCATTGAGCTTTTGGATGCGTTCTAAATCATTTTCGTCAATGGCCGAGCCTCGTGTTTCGTAGGTGTCGACATCGTAAAAACGACGTAGATTGGCGGTATCGTCCTTGCCTTCAACGACCAAAACTTCTTGTATTTTAATTTTTTCTGTCATCATTTTTTCATTTAATACTAGTCTGTCAGTCCAAAGAGCTTTTGTGCATTGTCGTAGGTGGCTTGCGCGACTTCTTCTGATGTAAGTCCGCGAAGCTCTGCGACTTTGTCCACGACATAGCGGGTGTAAGCGGTACGGTTTTCACGACCTCGTTTTGGAACTGGAGCTAGGTAAGGTGCGTCAGTTTCAACCAAGATTTTGTCTAAGGGCAATAGCTGCGCAGCTTCTTGGACATTCAAAGCCTTCTTAAAGGTCACCACACCAGAAAATGAGATGGTCATGCCCAAATCGACAAAGCGCTCCGCCATTTCCAAAGAACCTGAATAAGAATGCATAATACCACCGCGTGGGCCAACACCTGCTTCTTTAATGACTTGATAAGTGTCTTCTAGGGCGTCACGGGTGTGGACGACGAAAGGCAGGTCATGGTCTTTAGAGAGCTGAATCTGGCGCTTGAAGACCTCAATCTGGACTTCTTTTGGAGCAGTCATCCAGTGGTAATCAAGTCCAATCTCGCCAAGGGCAAGAATTTTGGGATGGGCAAGTTGCTCAACTAACCAATTTTCAACTTGGTCGTTATAAGTTCCTGCTTCGGTCGGATGCCAGCCGATTGTCGCGTAAATTTCAGGGTAAATCTCAGTTAATTCCAGAGCACGTTGGATTGTCTTGTGATCAAAACCAACAACATTGTGGCGGGTTACGCCCATTTCTTTGGCTAGGGCCAATTCTTCTGCTTCGCGTCCTGCGAAGTCTTCAATGTTGAGGTGGGTATGGGTATCGAAAATATTCATGTTCTTATTATAACATGAAAGAGCTAGTCTTGCGCCTTCTTGTATACAAAATTAGACATGGAAATTCTGTGCTTTGTAAGATTAAAAGGAATGGACAAATCTGCCCATTCCCGCTTTCTATTCTTCAACTAAATTTTTATCCCACTTAACTGTATGATTAGTATCCCGATATTTTTTAGGTGTCATGCCCACAGTATCTTTAAACTGCTGAATAAAGTGACTTTGAGATGAAAAGGATAGATGATTGGCAATTTCAATCATGGAGAAATTACTAAATTTCAGCAAATCCTTAGCAACCTCTATTTTCTTGTTACGGACATAGGCACTGACTGAAATGCCAACTTCCTTTTTGAACAAACGAGATAGATAACTTGAAGATACACCGTATTCTGCGGCAAGCTGATCTACCGTGATACGCTCTTTTATATGACAATAGATATAATCTTTACAAGCTGAAATATGTTTTGACGTCACATCCTTTTGAATACTTCGACGCATTTTTTCTGTAAAATCAATTACCATTTCATCATGTAAATTTTGAACTTCTTGGACAGTATGAAGGTCATCTAATTTTTGAATGTAAAAATCACTCAATCTAAATGCCTGCTCTAATTCCATTCCTTTTTGTCCACACATGCGCGTAACAAGTGCAGTTGTTATGACAAAATGATATTTTAAATTGGTAACAGGGTTACGTGATAATTTACCGACACCATCTTTTTCTGTAAATCTCTCCTGCTCACAATTTTTTCTTACAGCTTCAACATCCCCACCAGCAACAGCCTGATAAAATCGGAATTCTTCTGTCAATGGGCGGTGGGCAACTTCATCTGCATTATCACTGGCTTCAAAAAGTTTCCATTCATCTTTGTAATTCATTATATCCCCCCAATTTTTATACTTTCTCGTATCACATCTTTTTTATTCTATCTATTTATATTAAAAAAAGAAAGCGATGCCGTAAATCATTATATCATATTAATAATTGACCACGCATCAAATTTTCAAAGTCGATTACATTTTCGTCATACGTCCTAACAAATCGGTTTCTTCAAAAAATCTACCGAAAAACAGAAAGATTTAAAACAATCAAACTATCGTCAATTTATCAATTTGCAAGATCAATCCACCAACTTTGTGCTGGACTATTGACATCATGATAAACTTCAATATTAGCATTCCTATCCTTACTAGCGTAGGAAACATTTAATAACAAGCCAGTCTGACGATTAGCAATCTTATAAAGGTTATCACCAATCGAAATAATCTCCCATTCCTGACTTGGATGATATTGATATTCCCACTGGCATACATTGCCACCATCTTTCGCTGTCTTATCTTGAGTAGCCAAGACTTTCCCAGATAAACTATTCTCAATGATATAATAACCATTTGAAATCGGTTTTAACAACCATTTTTGGTTTAAATTACCTTGATATGGGTATTGTAAGATATTGGCTCCATTCTTACTATCACCCCAAGCAAGATCCAAAGCATAGCCACTATTTTTTGAAACGATTTTATATGTTTTTCCAGATGAAAATGAAGAATTAGCGCTTGAAGTTGATCCATCGTAGCTAATCCAATCATAATAGGCATATAGAGGCGTACGACCATTATATGGTGCAAGCCACTCATCTACGCCAATTCCTGGCCAAGCATTCACCATAATTTTGCCTGGTGTTTCCGGTATATTGTTTGTTGCTGTATAAACTGCTTTGCCATCAACATACCAAGTGATACGATCTTTTTGCCAATCAAAACCATAAGTATGAAAGGCTGCCGATGCATCAAAACCTAAATCATAGAGTTTTTCGTGATCACCTTTTCCATCTGTGAAATAGTTAAACTGAACCTTGGTTGTGTCCTTTCCCAAGAATTCAATGTCGATCTCATCCCATTTTGTTCCATCACTTGGTCCTGTATAAGTGAAAAATGAACTGACAACGCCTGAATTTTTAATAGGTTTCATACGAACCTGATACAAGCCATAACCATAATAATCTCTTGTACGCCACTCTCCTCCAGTATAACCTCCACGGCCGTCACCGTCGATTTTTAGAGACATAAGTCCACCGTTAAAAGCTATATTTTCTGGTTTCCAAGTACAATTAAACATGCCACCATTTGTACCGCTTCTAAGCTCCATATGACTAGCTTCATATCTATCAAATCCAGTACTATAATGACTCGATTGGGCACTAACTGTTCCTTGACATTTAAGTCCTAAAAAAATAGTTAGAAGGGCGACTACTCGAAAATATTTTTTCAGCATATATGTACCTCACTATTAAAATATACCCAGCATATTTTAAAAAATACCACACTGTCAAAGGTAATTTTATTTAAAACCTCTTGAAAGTGTGGTTATTATAGTTAATGTTGTCTATTATTCCAATCTCTATGCTGACTACTGAAGGTCCTCAGTGTCCAAAATTTCTTCTGGTGCTTTGTATGACATCCAATCGTAGTAACCATAAAGCGGAGTTTGCCCGTCATAGGCATCTAGCCAATCATCAACACCAATTCCCGGCCAAGCATTCATCATAATTTTACCTGGTGTTTCTGGAATATTCTCAGTTGCCGTGTAAACTGCTACTCCATCAACATACCAAGTGATGCTATCTTTTTGCCAATCAAATCCATAACGGTGAAACTCTTGGCTTGCATCAAATCCAAGATCCAATAAATACTCATGATTACCTTGTCCATCAGTAAAATAATTAAACTGAACCTTGGTTGTATCTTTACCTAAGAATTCGATATCGATTTCATCCCATTTTGTTCCATCGCTTGGGCCAGTATAGGTAAAGAAGGATGTTACTACACCAGGATTTTTGATTGGTTTCATGGAAACCTCATAGAAACCATAGCTAAAGTAGTCTCTAGTTCGCCATTCACCTCCTGTGAACCCACCTTGTCCATCACTGTCAATTTTCAAGGTCATCAGATTGTCTCTAAATTCAACATTTTCTGGTTCCCAAATACAGTTGAACATGTCTCCATTTGAGCCTGTTCTAAGTTCCATAAAACTTTCTTCGTAAGATTCAAACTTTGTCCCAAATTGGGGATTCTTATTTTCCATTATAGTAACTTTCCATCCTTATCTAAATTGGATTTATTGATTTTTGACTAAATTCCAAAAAGAATTATCCTTTTCTTCTTTTTGGTTTGAAAATAGCAGCTCCTGCTAGAAGAACAATACCTACTAGAGAAGCCATTAATCCTGATTTTTCACCAGTACTTGGCAATTCTTTATCATCACTCTTAGCAACTTTTGCATCACCAGCTTTTGGCGCTTCTTTTTCAGCTGCTGGAGTTTCAACATTTTTATTACCTTTATCCTCAGAATCTTTTTCTGCTGGAGTTTCAGTAACATCATCTCCTGCAGGTACTTCTTCGTTACCTGGTGTTTCAGTAACATCATCTTCTGAAGGTACTTCTCCATTATCTGGAGTTTCAGTAACATCATCCTCAGCTGGTTCTTCTGATGAGAGTGATTTAGGAGCCGTTGCCTCATAGGTCATCCAGTCATAATAAGCAACAAGTGGAGTAGTTCCGTCATATGGTTCCAACCAGTCATCAACACCAGTACCTGGCCAAGCATTCATCATAATTCTACCAGGAGTCACTGGAATATTTTCAGTTGCTGTGTGGACAGCTACCCCATCAACATACCAGGTAATGTAATCTTCTTGCCAATCAAATGCATAAGTATGGAAATCTTCAGAAGCATCAAATCCTAGTTCATAAACAAACTCATGTTCTCCTTCACCATTGGTAAAGTAATTGAATTGAATTTTAGTCGTATCTTTCCCTAGGAACTCAATATCTACTTCATCCCAAGGATTATCATCACTTGGACCAGTGTAAGTGAAGAATGAACTTACTGTACCTGGATTTTTAATTGGTTTCATGCTAATTGTATAAGTACCATAGTGGAAAAATTCTTGGGTACGCAATTCACCTGAGATGAATGGAACCGGTGCAGTTTCATCTGTTCCATTATCAATGGTAAGCGTCATAATCCCATTTTCAACCTTAACATTTTCTGGTTTCCAGACAGCTCCAAATGGATTTCCATTCCACCAATCAGCTTTTGCCATAGTTGCTTCATCGAATGTATCAAATTCAGTTCTAAATTCTGTTGGCAAAGCTTTTTCAGCTGTTTCTTCTGTTGCAGCTGCCTCCGCTGGTGCCTCTTCAGCTACAGGTGCGTCTGCTGGAGCTTCTTCAGTTACAGAAGCTCCAGTATCCTCAACAACTGTCGAAGCATCTGCTTCTGTACCAGTAGTGTTTTGATCAACATCGCCTGCTGAAGAAACGTCAGAACTTGTATCAACAGAATCAGCTTCTGTGGCTGTAGTAGTAGTAAGCTGAGTTGTATCTGCTTGTGTTGAAACTGTCACATCATCTTCGGCTGAAACAGTCGCCAAACCAACTTGCAAGCTGCACAATGCTGCAGCATAACATACACATTTTAGAACATGTTTTTTTGTCATAAAAAGTCTCCGTTTTTATATTTTTTTGATAACTGAATTAACAATAGTGAATTGAGATAGATATGATATTAAAATAAAATCAAAATCAGAAAAAGAAGTGAGACGAAGGTAGTACCAAAGTGCGCCAAGTCTAAACTGGCATCTATTATTTTGATTTTAAAAGAATATAAACTAAATTAGGAGGTGTCAATTGTACTAACGGCAGGTCGATTCAGTGACAAAAGTTTAATCTCATCTCAATACACTATAAACACGTCTCACGCTTCGCTAGCAAGACACTGTTTTCAGAATAATAGCTCTGCTATTTTCAAAAGGCCGAAACTGGAAGCGCTTAAATAAAATGTCAATCAAAAAGATATTAAACCAGCAGCCCTCATGAGAGCTTAGGAGTTGCTGGAAAAATATCAATTTAAAAGTCATATAGGAAGGGTTGTAAACAACCTATTCTTTCACACCACCAAGTGTAACACCTGCGATGATGTATTTTGAAAGGAAGAGGTAAACAATAATAATTGGGACAATAGCAACCAAAATCATTGTGTAGATTTTACCCATATCAAAACTCATGTAGTCCGCACCACGTAGTGTCGCAATTAGAATTGGGACTGTCATCTTAGATTTTGATTGGATAACCAAAGCTGGAATGAAGTAGTTATTCCAAGAACCTACGAATGTAAAGATTGCTTGAACCGCAATTGCTGGCTTCATGATTGGCAATACGATTGTATTAAATGTTCTAAATTCATTAGAACCATCGATACGCGCTGCTTCAACCATTGAAATAGGTAGTGATGCTTGCATGTAACTGTACATGAAGTAGAACACCGCTGGTGATGCGATAGATGGAATAATCAATGGCAAGAGGCTGTCATACATTCCCATGTTTGTAATCAAACGCAAGAATCCCATTGATGTTACCTGTGTTGGCATTACCAAAATCGCCAAGATAAAAGTAAAGGCAATTTTTTTCAATTTGAAATCATAAACGTAAAGTCCATAAGCTGTTAATGCTGAGAAATAGGTACAAATAGCTGCAGTAGCTCCTGACACCAGTAAACTATTTAAGATACCACGGAACATTGGGAAACTACCATCATTTGCAACCTTCTTAAGGTTGTCAAAAAGGGAAGATCCTGGCAAGGCAGAAAATCCTTTTTGCAATTCAGCATGTGAATGCGTTGCATTGATAATCAAAATATAGAAGAAGAAAAGGCACATAAATGAAAGGAGTATTAATACAAAATGTGCCACAATAAGTCGTAATCGATTTTGTGCTTTTGTTGACATTTTTTTCACCTCACTATGCCTTCTTAGCTAATTTTTTAGCTCTTTGTTTTGTTGCTTTCACTTCATTATTTGTCATCTTATAGACAAACCAGCAAAGAATAGCACTTACAATGAAGAGATATACAGATAAGGCACCAGCCATACCATAGTTTTTACTCTTCAAATGATTATTTAGGAACATAATTAATGTTGTCGATGTACGGTCTGGTGCACCTTGACCATTTGTCAAAATTTGTGGCACATCAAACATTTGCAAACCACCGATAATAGAAGTAATCAAGGTGTAAGCAAGAATTGGGCGAATCATCGGAAGAGTGATATAGAAGAAACGCTGGCGACTGTTACAACCATCAATTTCAGCTGCTTCAAAAATATCTGGGTTGATTCCCATGATTGCTGCCATGAGCATAATTGTAGTATTACCAAACCACATAAGGAAGTTCATGACACCAACCAAAGAACGTGTCCCGAAAGCTGTCCCCATGAAATCAATCGGTTCTTTAATCCAGCCTAGTGAAGTCAAAATAGAGTTCATAGGACCATTTGTTGAAAAGAGGGTGAAGAAAAGCATAGCAAATGCAGATGCCATAATCAAGTTCGGAAGGTAAATAACTACCTTATAAAACTGTTTACCACGAATTTTTAGACGCGCATCCACAAACCAGTTTGCCAAAAGCATGGCAATTCCAATCTGAGGTACAAACCCAATAATCCATAGAATCATGGTATTCCCAGCGTATCTTAACATATCTGACTTCAATAGATTGGCATAGTTTTCTAAACCAATGAAAGTCGGACCAATTTCCCTAATTCCTGAACGGTAATATTCATAAAAACTATATCTTACCGTGTCTACCAATGGAATAAAAGAAAAAATAAAGAAACTCAGGAAGAATGGTAAGATAAAAATATATCCCCATTTACCATAATCAATGCGTTTGCGCTTTTGTTTCATCTTTCTTACTCCTTCAACAATATACAAGAACATATTTGAGCTCTGTCTTTTTTGCTTTCTGTCTGTTTATAGTGACAGAGCTCATAGTTCTTGTTCAATAAGTAGCCTTAGTGTTTTTACACTTTAGACTTTATATTAGTTTGGCCATTTAATTTCAGTAATCTCTGGATAACGTTCTTTAATGGCAGTTTCAAAGTTTGCTTTAGCTTTATCAAAGCTTACTTTACCTTGGAGATAGTCATTAAATGAGTTTTGAATCAATTCAACACATCCTTGGTCGTAAGCTGAAAGTGGTGCAATCTCGATATTTTCTGCAACTGGTGCAAATTGTTCAAATGGATTTTGTCCACCCAAGAAATCAGATGTGAAGCTATCATCTTTAGCAGCTTCTTGCATTCCTGATTGTGTGTTTGTAAAATCTAGATAATCTTTTGAAATCTTCAAAAGGTTTTCTTTTGTTCCAGTCAAAGCCATGATGATGTCTTTAACATGCTCTGGATTGTCTGTGCCTTCAGCACCATGGATGTATGAACCACCCCAGTTGTACTCTTGTGGTGGAGTTGTCACAGCCCATGCACCTTCATCTCCATCCCAGTTTGGTTTCAAGACAAAGTCAACACCCCAAGCAGGGAAGAGGAAGGCAAAGACATTTGATTTAGATCCCATTGCTTTGTTCCAGTCATCAGTCCATTGACCTTTAACTGTTTTATTAAAGTAACCAGCATCCAACCACTCTTTAGAGTCTTTAACCCAGTCCATAATTTCAGGTCCGACGTTGATAGTTGTTTCACCAGCTTTAACCCATGGCTCTTTGATATTATTGCCATATAGACGGAAAGTATCTGCGTATGATGCAAATGTAAGATAACCTTTATCCTGAAGTTCTTTAGCAGTTGATTTCAATGTATCCCAGTCTTTTGTTTTTTCAGCAATAGCTGCTGGATCATCTGTTCCAAAAACTGCTTTTGCAATGTCACGACGGTACACAAGGACACCTGGACATGTTTGCCATGTAGAACCACGTTGAACACCATCTTCGTCAGAAGCAGTTACTTTTGTAAACTCATATTGATCAGCCAAGTCTTTATCTGGATCAATTCCCAAATCTTTCAAAGCCATCGCTGCACCAGCGTCTTTTGAAGAATATTTATTAACATAGTCAGTTTCTGACAGGAAGATATCTACTTTATCATCAGCTGCTGCAGAGTCTTGTTTTAACAAAGCTTCATCTAGTTTTTGTTGATAGACACCATCTTGGTTAGGGTTTACAATCCAATGAATCTCTGTACCATCTTTAAGAGTAGTTACTGTACCATCCTTTGAAGTTGATTCAACTTCTGGGTAAACAGCTTCTACACGTTGACGGAATTCATCATTCCAAGAGTAGATATTAATGACTTTTCCTTCTTCAACATCTCCTGATGCTGAGGAAGATGATTTAGAAGAACATCCAACCATTGTTCCAGCTGCAAGTGCGATTGCGATAAAAGCGCTTACTTTTTTGTTCATAATAAGTCTCCTTTTTTTGTTGAGGGTCTTCCCTCGTGTTTTTGTATTTGTATTATATCCTGTAAATTTAGTTTGATATATTATATTTTTTCAAAAAATATCAGATTTTTGACCTCATTTCACTTTTTTTATATTTTTTATTTAAAATATTTTCTTGCATTTAATAGAAGAAAAATCTTCAACAATCCCCAAAAAATCTTCTAAAAAGCTATGTTTGTAAGCATTCTACAGAATTTTTGAAATTAAATATAAAATATCCTTGCACTTTCCGAATTTATAAGAATATTGGTATTTTTTTAGTTAATGTCATAATTCTGATATTTTTCTCTACTTTTTTATTTTTTATCCCAGGGCTTTTCACTACAATAGAAACCATAGAAATTCTTTCAAAGAAGGAGATTTTAATGAAGCCATTAAGATTTAAAAATGATACTGGGGAGTTCACTATTCAACAACCCGAAAATATCAGTTCCTTGTACTTTCCACTTGCTTCTGAAGTTGGTTTAAAGAGTGCTATTACGCCAAACTTAGGCGGTGATAGCAAAATCAATCAAGAAACTTTTCTACTTGAGCCAGTGAGCGTAGATAATCTTCACAATAATCGTTCAACTAGAAATTTTTGGATACGTAATCAAGACGGGACAGTAGAATCAATCTCAGGTGCTTCTGCTCAACAAGAAGCTGATAAATTTACTGATAATCAAGAAGACAGTCAACTAACAGCTGGCTTGATGTGGCAAAAATTGGACCGTCAGCTCAGCAGACTTAACCTTAAAGTAGAGACAACTACATTTATTCCTCGTGAAGATAATGTTGAAATCATGCAAATTTCGGTAACAAATACCGCAGATGGCGCTCAGGAACTAACTGCCTATGCTGCGATTCCAATTTTTGGTCGTAGTGCAGATAATATCCGTGATCACCGTAATGTAACGTCAATGCTTCATCGAATCAAAACAACAAAAACAGGTATTGAAGTTTGCCCTACTATGTCATTTGATGAACGCGGACACCAATTAAATCAAGAAATCTATTATGTTCTTGGTTTTGATGAAGATGGAAATACTCCACAAGAATTTTATCCTACAGTTGAATCCTTTATTGGGGAGGGCGGAAGCTTTATCCACCCACGCGCAGTCTATCAATCCTACGAAGGAGTTTCTTCTGATAATCAAATTGATGGTCGCGAAGCCATGGGAGCTTTTCGATTTGATAACTTTACTTTATCTGCAGGAGAAAGTAAGCGCTTTACTATCCTTTTAGGTATTGATCGCAATGAAGACTCAATCAAATCAATAGGAGAAAAATATAGCAAACTTGGGACAGTACAAGAGGTTTTAGAAGAGACGAAACAATATTGGCAAGATAAAGTTACTGTAGATTTCAAAACCGGAGACAGTAATTTTGACAATTATATGAAGTGGGTCTGCTTCCAACCATTTTTGCGTCGTATTTTTGGTTGTTCTTTCCTTCCTCATCATGATTATGGTAGAGGGGGCCGAGGATGGCGTGACTTATGGCAAGATTGTCTCTCACTTCTTCTCATGGAACCTAGTCAAGTGGGGCACATGATTGTCAATAATTTCAAAGGTGTACGTCTAGACGGTACAAATGCTACTATTATCGGTGATGGAGATGGTAACTTCTTAGCCGACCGAAATGGTATTAGCCGAGTTTGGATGGACCATGCCCTATGGCCATTAATTACAACAAAACTTTATATCGATCAGACTGGTGATGTTGATATCCTGACAAAACAAGTCTCATATTTCAAAGATCCACACGTAAAACGTGGCACTACTTTAGATGAAGCCTGGAATGATGCGTATGGCAATGAGCAACGTTCAGAGGATGGTACTATTTATACAGGTAGTATTCTAGAGCACCTACTCATTCAACACTTAACAGGATTCTATGAAGTTGGTCAACATAACATCTACCGCTTAAGAGGCGCTGATTGGAATGATGCACTTGACATGGCTAATGAAAACGGAGAGAGTGTCGCTTTTACTGCAGCCTATTCCGGTAATCTGATGGAATTGGCTGCACTTATTAGACTACTTGAAAGTCAAACACAAACTCAATCAGTTGAAATTTTGGAAGAGATTGGTCTCCTCCTTAAGAAAGATACTGCTATATATGATAATGTTGGTCGTAAACATCAAATTCTTGATGCCTACACTAACCAATGTCTCCATAACGTAAACGGACGTAAAGTTACTATTCCCCTTTCTGAGTTGGCACTCAATCTTATTCAAAAAGCAACATGGCTTCGCCAACACTTGCAACAAGAAGAATGGATTGACCTTAACGAGGAAGAAGGATGGTACAACAGTTATTATGACGACAATGGACGTCCAACTGATGGTGATTACAATGGTCGTATCCACATGATGTTAACTGGACAAGTTTTCCCAATCATGAATTTTGTAGCAACAGATAAGCAAATTCAAAAAATTACAAGGAGTGCCGATCACTACCTCTATCGTAAAGAAATTGGTGGTTATCGTTTGAATACTGACTTTAAAGAAATCAAATCAGACCTTGGTCGCATGTTTGGATTTGCTTATGGTGAAAAAGAAAACGGTGCCGTCTTCTCTCATATGACAGTCATGTATGCAAATGCACTCTATCGCCGTGGATTTGCTAAAGAAGGATGGAAAGCTCTAAAAACTCTCGCTGATACTTCTCTTGACTTCGAAACCAGTCATATCTTCCCTGGTATTCCTGAGTACTTCCGTGCTGATGGACGTGGAGTTTACCACTACCTAACAGGGGCTGCTAGCTGGTATATGTTAACTATGGTAACCGAAGTGTTCGGTGTTCAAGGTAGGGCGGGTGACCTCGTTCTTCATCCTAAACTCTTGGCTGAACAATTTGATGAAAATGGCAAAGCTTCTATCACTACTCAATTCTCTGGAAAAACATTCCAAATCAATTATGATAATCCAAATCATAAAGGCTTTGGAGACTATGTTATTACATCGGCTGAATGTAATGGAATTGAACTCAGCATCACTGATGACTCCTATGCTTTCTTATCAAAAGAGAAATTAGCAAAACTAAATAGCGAAAGTCATCAAATTAACATTACGCTACAATAAATAGCTGTACATAAGATAAGACAAGTTACCAACACAGTACTCTCCTTAGTGACAAAAAAGAGTTCGCCAAGAATTTATTCTCTATCCTTAAATTTAGATTCTTGGTCTACTTTTGTCACACGAAGTGCTAGGAACTGTTAAAAATAGTTATAAATAAATTGAAACTACTGATTCTGTATCTTATTTAATTAAAAACAGCCTGAAAGTGATGTCAAAAAGTAAACTTACCTCAAGCACACTCAGTTAGCAACAATTTTTTATTTTGATAATGCATTTTTAGATTTAATATTACACAAAAAGGGGATTTTCATGAAATACGGTTATTTTGATGATGTCAATCGTGAATATGTGATTGACAGACCTGATACTCCAACTCCTTGGGTTAACTACCTAGGTTCACCAGAGTACGGAGCAATCATTTCAAACAACGCAGGTGGTTACAGCTTTGCCAAATCTGGCGCTAATGGCCGTATCCTCCGTTATGTCTTCAACAACTTTGACCAACCAGGTCGCTACATTTACCTTCGTGACGATGATAATCAAGACTTCTGGTCTGCTTCTTGGCAACCAGTTGGAAAAGACTTGAAAGACTACATCAGTAAATGTCACCACGGCCTTGGCTACACTAAAATGGTAGCTGATTACGCAGGCATTCATTCAGAAGCTACTTATTATGTTCCTAAAGGTAAAAGCTACGAAGTTTGGGCCATTGAAGTGACAAACACTTCAGACCAAGAACGTCATTTGACATTGACTGGTTATGCTGAGTTTACCAACCACAGCAACTACGAGCAAGACCAAGTCAACCTCCAATACTCACTTTTCATTTCACGGACAGCCTTCCAAGACAACCGTATCGTTCAACAAATTCACGGGAATCTTAACGCTCTTGAGGAAGATGAACAAGTTGATGAAAAAAATGTTACCGAACGCTTCTTTGGTCTAGCCGGTAATCCTGTTTCTTCTTTCTGTGGCGATAAGAAAGCCTTTCTAGGGCGCTACAATGGCTACGATAAACCTCTCGGAGTCACTTCAGGTGACCTTGGAGACACCAACAACTACAACGAAAATCCTTGTGGTGCTCTTGCAAGTAAAGTAACACTTGCACCTAATGAAAGTAAGACTCTTGTCTTCCTACTGGGTGAAAAATATTCTAATGAAGCACAAGCTATTGTTGACAGTTACAAAGATGCCAAAACAGCCGTCCAAGCCGAAGTTGACGAGCTCCGCGCAGAGTGGGGCGGACGACTAGAGAGCTTGCAGGTCAAAACACCAAGTCCTGTCTTTGACACTATGATTAACACTTGGAATGCTTACAACTGCTACATGACCTTTATCTGGTCACGTGCTGCTTCTCTCATTTACTGTGGACTACGTAACGGTTACGGCTACCGAGATACTGTTCAAGATATTCAAGGAATTATCCACTTAGCTCCTGAAATGGCTGTGGATAAGATTCGTTTCATGTTATCAGCACAAGTTGATAACGGCGGTGGGCTGCCACTGGTTAAATTCACTCACAACCCTGGTCATGAGGACACTCCAGACGATGCATCCTACGTTCAAGAAACTGGGCACCCAGCCTATCGTGCCGACGATGCTCTCTGGCTTTTCCCAACTGTCTATAAATATATTGCTGAAACTGGAAACACTGCTTTCCTTGATGAAGTTATTCCTTATGCCAACAAGGGAGAGGCTACCGTTTACGACCACTTGAAAGCTGCTATTCAGTTCTCAATGGATAACCTTGGGCCACATGGTATGCCAGCTGGACTTCACGCTGACTGGAACGACTGCCTCCGTCTTGGCGCACAAGGTGAATCATCATTTGTCGCTCTGCAATACTACTACGCCCTAAGTATTCTAAAAATCTTCGCTAAACAAAAAGCAGATACAGAATACCTGACTTTCCTTGATTCTGAACAAGAGTCAATGGGAGAAAAAATACAGGAGCTTTGCTGGGACGATGATCGATTCGTACGTGGCTACACTGAAGCAGGTGAGCGTATCGGAGAAGCTTGCGCACCTGAAGCAAATATGTGGCTCAACCCTCAAAGCTGGGCAGTTATTAGCGGCCTTGCTGACGACAGACAAGCTGAGCTAGCTATGGACAATGTCTTTAACCGCCTCAATACAAGTTACGGTGCTATCCTCATGGACCCTCCATACCATAAACATGCTTTCGATGGTGCCCTTGCTGTTATTTATAACCAAGGAAATAAGGAAAATGCCGGCATCTTCTCTCAATCTCAAGGCTGGTTGATTCTGGCAGAGGCCCTTCGCGGAAAAGGTGAGCGTGCCTTCACATACTTTATGGAAAATGCTCCCGCTGCACAGAACGATCAAGCTGATATTCGTCAATTGGAACCCTACTGTTATGGACAATTTACTGAAGGTCCAGCAAGTCCTAACCACGGTCACTCTCATGTTCACTGGTTAACCGGAACAGCATCAACCGTCATGGTGGGATGTGTTGAAGGTATCTTGGGACTCCGTCCAGACCTTGACGGTCTCAAACTAGCACCAGCCATTCCAAAAGATTGGGACAGCTTTACAATGGATAAGAACTTCCGTGGTAAAGAACTTCATATCACAGTGGAAAACCCAAATCATAAAGAATCAGGTTTCAGTAAGCTTATCCTAAATGGGCAAGAACTACCTGAAGCTTATCTACCAGAAGACCTCCTCCTAGATCAAAACGAGATTACTCTCGTACTATAAAACGTAACCCCCATCGTGCTTGTGATGGGGGTTAATTTTGTATTAAAAAATAAAAACTAAGAATCCAGCAAGAATACCAAGCAGCATACCAACTAAGACATCTTTGGGATAATGAACACCACCTAGGACACGGCAAAGGGCTAGTATAGCTGAAAAGATTAGTAAAAGAATTCCTAAATACAGGTTAAGACTAAGAAAACACATGGAAATGATTGTTGCCGAAAAGACGTGTCGACTCGGCATAGATTGTCCCTTTGTATCCTTTTTGATTAAGGGATCAAGGTCCCAGTTCTCGTAAGGACGTTTTTGATTAATTAATTTCCGCAATAGGCTGACTAGGACAAAGGAAATTCCTGGTACAAGAATATAGATTAACAGTCGCTCAGGCAGCTTCCATGCTAGGTAAGCCAATAAAAGGGGATAAAATAAATACATTAACTTGGTCACACTGCCATTTAATAGTTCCAATAGTTTAAGAGCAAGCGGTGACTTACGAAGAGATACAGTTATTGCTTGGTAGTATTGGGCATAGTTTTTCATACTTGATACTTCCCGATAATATCAGTAACAGATTTCCCCTTAGCCAACCAGTCTACCAAGCGGTCAAGTCTACGGATTTCCTGCATGAGGGGATTTTCGATGGTTTCAATCTGTACGCCACAGATTTTTCCTGTAATATTAACACGATAAGGTGTGTAATGAGGTGCCTGACGAAAGAAATCTCCATAAGTTATGTCCGATGCAAAGAGTTCTTCTAGTCTTTCCAAATCGTAGCCTGTCAGCCAACTGGTTAAATCAAACACATCTTGCCTTGTTTTACCTTTACGCTCTGCCTTTGCAATCAGAGCCTGAAAAACTCCAGGAAAAGTCATATTATAAATCCGATAACTCATATATTCTCCTTAACTCATCTTAAATTATGATAAATCCATTGTATCAAAAAATGGCTACCTTTAGTAGCCAGATGACCAGCCTATATGACAATCATCAACCTTTTCATTGACTTTCCATCTAATCCTCATAAGTAAGTATTGCTGACTAGCTTTTTTAAGGATCTAAAAAGCTGTTCCAAACATTTTTGTTCTGAACAGCTCTTTTAGATTAAGGTAAATCTTTATTTAAGACTTTCAAATCTTTCATAAACATCTATGAACTCTTGAGCAATAAATTTAAATCCTTCTGCACTCATGAGCTGGTCTTCAGCATGCATGAGGAGAAGCTTTAAATCTACCTCTTCTTGATTGGCTTCCTTTTGAATAAGTGAAGCGTGAGCGTGGTGACCTTCCGCAAATTCCTTATCTCCTGCTTTGATTAAGTCTTCTGCTGCAGAGAAATTACCATTTTTAGCTTCCTGAATTGCTTCGATATATGATGAGCGTGCAGAACCTACAGAAGCAATGATTTGAAATGCAACTAATTCGATACCTTCCATTGATTCTTAGTCCCCCAATAATTCTTTAACACGTTCAACAATTTTTTGTCCATTCATAGTGCCGTATGCTTGAATATCCATAGCTTCAACTGGTTTATCGGGATACATACCTTTTACTTTATTGAGATTGAAACGAATTTGTGGGCCAAGAAGAATGACATCCGCGTCTTTACCAGTTTCATCAACTGTAGATACTGGATGAGCATCTACTGCGATATCGTAACCAATACTATCGGCAAATTCTCGCATTTTATTCATTAATAGTGATGTTGACATACCTGCTGAACAAACTAAGAGTACTTTTCTCATTATTAAGATACCAAGGACTTTGTAATCCGCTTGAAAATAAGCAGTGCATTTAGTCCTAGTTTAGTTAGACAAACTAAACTTTCCTTTCTTTTGATCTATTTTTTTTCTTTTTTAAGCTTGGGCTGCCTGTTCTTCTTTCAATGCTTGGTTATCTGCAATTTTGAAGAATGGATACCAAATAAACATTTGAACAAAAATAACGGCAATGATTGCTAATCCTAGTTTCCAACCTCCTGTGATAAATGGGCCAACAAACGGAGGCATTACCCAAGGAAGTGAAATAGTCGGATTAAATGCTGAACCAACTCCTAAGACATCTAGTGCAAAGATACCCATCAAACCACCTACAAGACTTGCTAAAATCATCGGAATGAAGAAAAGTGGGTTAAGCATGATTGGCATCCCAAAAATCATAGGCTCATTAATATTAAAGATGTTAGGGACTACTGCAACATTTCTGAAGACTTTGTAACGTTCTGATTTAGCAGTAAACATTGAGAAAGCCAAGGAGAGTGTAGAACCTGTTCCTCCAATGTAACAGAAACCATAGAGAACCGAGAAAGTAAGATATGGTAACTCAGAAGATGGTGTGCCTGCTAAGAAAGCCTCTGTATTGGCAGTTCCTGCTGACATCAAAACTGGAATGTAAACACTAAGAATTGGAGCAGGGTGAATACCAAAGAACCAGCAAAGGTTCATGAAAGCGTGGAAGAGAATTAATGACCATGGGTTAGCACCAAAAAGCATAACTGGTTTAGACACCACATTGGCAACCAGATCAAAGATATTACCATAAGAAGTCAAACCAGCTGCATAGCGAACCACAAATACACCAAGGAAAAGAATCATAGACACAAAGGTTGGACTTAAAGATTCAGAAACGTTTGGTGGAACTGATGATGGTAATTTGAGTTTAATGTTCTTTTTCATTAGGGCAGAGTAGCTGGCTGCAACCGCAATAGCTGTAATCATACCAACGAAGATTCCATTACTCCCCATATTAGATTGAGTCAGACCTGCAACACTTGCTTCTCCAACAATAATATTTTGTGGTTGTAAAACAATGAAAGATGCTAATGCTAGAACTGCTGCTGTTAAACCATTTTCTTTTTCATTTTTAGCATAATGATAGGCAATAGTTGGTACGATATAAGCTGCCAACAAACTTGAAGTTCCTGCTACGATGTCCAACATATGTGGTCCCATACCAGTACTTGCAAGAAATGCTTGCCATGGTTCAAAAGGTAGATTTCCTAGGATAGCAAAGGCCGCTACACCAAGCGTAATTGGCATAGATGACATCATACCTGCTGTTAAAGCAGAAATAATTTTACTTTCGCTTAGTTTTTGTGCAAATGGGCCCATGAAACGTTCTAGCCCAGATTGCATTGAATCCATAAATGACATGAACTGTCCTCCTCTTAATCTAATTCAGTTCCATTCGACTGAATCACTTTTTGATACCAGTAAAAACTATCTTTTCGACGACGTTCAAGGCTACCTTGTCCTGAATCGTCACGATCTACATAAATCATCCCATAACGCTTTCGCATCTCACCTGTCCCAGCACTGACTAAGTCAATACAACCCCATGGGGTGTAACCAATCAAGTTCACACCGTCTAGGTTAATAGCGTCAGCCATTGATTCAATATGTCCTTTCATATAGGCGATCCGGTAGTCATCGTGAATACTACCGTCTTCTTCTAAAACATCTTCAAAACCGAGGCCATTTTCTACAATCCAAAGTGGTAATTCGTAGCGTTCCCACAAAGTATTAAGAGCAATACGAAGACCTGTTGGGTCAATTTGCCAGCCCCAAGCATTGGCTTCAAGATATGGATTTTTAACGCCAGCCATAAAGTTACCGCCTTGTTCAGCAGCTTTAACCGCACTAGCTACATGAGTTGAATAATATGAGAATCCTATAAAGGCAACAGTGCCATTTGCTAAGATTTCCAAATCATCCTTTTCCATTTGAAGGTCAATACCATTACGCTCATACTCTTTTAGTTTATAGTTTGGATATTTCCCTCGACATTGAACATCCGTATAGAAATGTGCCCAGTGACTTCCCTCCATTACCATTAGTTGATCAGCTGGATTACAGGTTTCACCATAAGTAACACCGTAAGCCACCATCATACCAACTTTTGCATTCGGAGAAAGTTCACGCGCCAACTGCACTGCTTTAGCACTAGCAACAAATTGATGATGAGCAGCCTGAGCCTTGCTCTGTTCATCTGATTTGATAAGACCTCCACCCATATAAGGAGCCATGCCCATAATATTGATTTCGTTGAAAGTCATCCAATATTTAACCTTATCACGGTATTCTGTAAAGAGAACGTGACAAAGATTGAGGTAAAAGTCAACTACTTTGCGGTCCAACCAGCCTCCATATTTATTGGTTAGACCAAGTGGCGTTTCATAATGAGAAATCGTAACAAGTGGCTCGATACCATATTTTAAACATTCATCAAAAACAGAATGATAGAAATCAATACCAGCTTGATTTGGCCTTTCATCATCTCCATTTGGAAAAATACGGGCCCAGTTGATAGAAAGCCGGAAACATTTGAAACCCTGTTCAGCAAAGAGGGCGATATCCTCTTTGTAATGATGATAAAAATCTGTTGCTACATGTGATGGATAATACTCTCCATCAATAACATCTAAAATGGCACCTTCTGGAACTTCCATCTGAACACCAAATCCCATTCCAGTTGAACCCGTCTCACCAGTGTCAGGATTTCTCCAAGTAATCCTTCTAGCTACCGTATGACTCCCATTGGTCAATACATCACTAGTATTGAGACCTTTTCCACCTTCTCTGTATCCTCCCTCATATTGGTTAGCTGCTGTTGCACCACCCCAAAGAAAGTCTTCTGGGAACTTATGGCTATTCATTCATATCCTCCTTAGGAATAATAGTTAATTGTGTTAATTTAAATCAATTATAGCGCTTTCATTTTTCTGAAGAATGACTTGCATTGATAAAAAAATGGCGGTAATTGATTATTATTTCACTTGGTCATTCAACCACGCAAAGACATTATCGTACTCTTTACCATCAACTTTAGCTTTTTGTTCTCCACCTAAGTTCGCATTATTTGCTTTAAAGCCTGAAAAATCTGTTTTACCAGCAATATCTGTTGGGTTTTGGACACCAGAAGCTTGATTGTTAAAGTAGTAAATCCATGACCAATGTCCCATATATTGAGCAGATGCGTCATCTGTTCCTAAAACTGATTCATAATATGAGAACCAAGTATTCTTGGCACCAGCATCAACTAAAGCCTTGTAAACTGGTAGAGGATAGTTTTCTGGTGAAACTGTCGTGTCATCAGCCGAGTGGATAAACCACATCGGAATATCTTTGACTTTATCAACCTTTTCTTGGTCAAACCATCTTGTTTCTAGTTGTACAGGCATTTCATAACCGGTCTCTTCATCCTTAACCTTCTTATAACTGCCATCTTCATTTTTTTCAAAATTATAATATGAATAAGCTGGCGCATTTGGCACAAGTGCAGCAAAGTAATCAGGGTAAGTAATGGCCATATTTAATGTCATGTAGCCACCATTTGAACAGCCTGACAAGTAAATCCGGTTTGGATCGACATTTGGATTTGATGCTACGTAATCAGCAATTGCGTCCATCAAAATTTCGGTATAGCGTGATACCCCTGCTCCTGAGCCATTGGTACCGTCACCTTCATCCATCCAATAAGTAGGGGTTTGTACAGCAAGTACATAAGCACCGACTTCATCGCCTGAAGTGAATTGACTTTGAATATCATCTCGAGTTAGGGCAGTTACTTCATTTCCTAACAATGAAATGGTAATGTCTTTCCCCCCCTCACCTTGACCATGTAACCAGATAAGAAGTGGATTCTTTTCACCATCTTTTAAATTGTCTGGCTCAAAAGCTGCATAATTCAGAGTCAGTTCTTCTTCTTCATTCTTAATAGCATTAAGATAGGTTCCCTTAAACTCTTTTCGTACCGCAAATTTGTCTGCTTCTGGTATTACTCTATTGCCTATAGCATCCTCTTCTTTGGATACTTTTGTTTCACCAACAGTTAGGTCTGAAACCTTAACTGGATACTCTGTTAACCATTCATTCATAAAGGTTTCAAAATTAAAGGTGAATGGGCTGGCAATACCAGAAAATGTTTCTTGTGAGTAAGTAACATCAAGTTCTAATGTCACAAACTTACTTTCTTTATCTGTCCCTTGATTTCCTTTTTCATCAGAAAGATAGACTTCTTTTACCTCTCTTTCGGTGTTTGCTGTCTCTACTTTTAGTCCTGCAATATCAACTTTTGAAACTGGATTATCCAATTCTATGATTAACTTATTAACTGCTGGACCAAATTCATAACCTTGAACACCTAGTGAAATTTTCTGAATATCGTTTTGACTTGTCACTTCTGATTCTCCTTTCGTAGAACAAGCCTGAAGCAACAAAGCTGCTCCAACAGAAGCTACAGCAAAATAACGTCTGTATGTCTTAGTAGAATTGATATTTGACATTTCTGTCTCCTTTCATAAGATACAAAGTATCATTTTTATACATTATTAACTCTAACCTGAACTTACAATTTATCATATTTTCAGGTCACGATTACTTGAGAGCTTTATCTGAATTATAAGACTTTTTTGTCTCTCATATAGTCCATTTTAAATTAAAAAACAGGCGCTAATTGATAAATAGTTTATCAATTAGCGCCTATTTTCAATCAATATTAAACCCATCTATTTCAATAATAGGTCATATAATAGAGTAAATTGAACTAGCCAGTCTGATAAACAAGAACTGTTCAATTCTATCATCTTAAAAGATTGGAGACATATTTATGCCTGCTAGTAAAGAAACCATAGCTCTTGCGCTACAAATAAGAGAATTATTTGCCAAGTCGGATGAGGAAAGAGACAAGGACTTACCTCTACAACTTCCAAAAGTAGAAAGAATAAATAATCTGAAATATGGTCCTGATCAAGAATGGCATTTACTAGATATCTATCGACCAAAAGGAAAGTCTGGAAAATTACCATTCATCATAAATTTTCACGGTGGTGCATTCGTTTATGGAACCAAAGAAACCTATCAACATTATGGCATGTATTTAGCACAAGACGACTTTGCCTTTATCAATATCAGTTATCAATTAGCACCTTCTGTAGAGTTCCCTCAAGAATTAGATGATATTCATTTAGCCATCCTTTGGCTTGTAGAACATGCTGATACTTATCAACTTGATTTGGAAAATGTTTTTATTGTTGGAGATAGCGCTGGTGGTCAGATGGCTCTGCAATACATAGCTATTTTAAGCAATGATCAATTTCGTCACCTATTTGGCTACGAAAAACCTGCTATCCACTTGAGAGCCGCTGCCATAAACTGTGCAGGAACCTTTCTCTATCTACCTGGGGCAATAAGCGGTGCCTTAGAAGCATATCTACCCAAAGAAAAACAAATAGCTTTTGCTAATCATCTACGTACTGAAGAGTACCTTACAAGAGACTGTCCACCACTCTTTATCATGACAAGTTCACATGATTTTATAAGGGATAATTCTGTAAGGCTGCAGGGCTATTTACTAGCCAAAAACATCTACCATGAATTTCATTCTTATGGAAATGAGGAAAATCCAAGATACCATGTTTTTCACTGCAATGTTAAGGATGAATTAGCTATAAAATGTAACAAGGAACAATTAAACTTTTTTAGACGATATCTTAAGTAACAAAAAAACAAGAATTCTGTTCTAGAATTCTTATTTTTTCCTTATTCTTGATTTTCTAATAGTGTGTATAGGGATCCAAAAAGATTCGCATCATTTCCATAGCTAGCTGGAATAATGTCCACATCAGGCACATTCATTCGAAGCAAAGGAGATTCATCAAGCATAGCATTAAACTGGCGATTGATTTCTTCAACTAAAATAGGTTGAGAACTGATACCACCGCCAATCGCATAAGTTGTCAAATCAAAGAATGATTGCAGATTTAGAATGAGATAGGCAATTTGTTTACAATAGTGTTGGAAGATATTGAGAGCTGCTTCCTGTCCATTCAAAATGGCTTCAAAAGCTAATTTTCCATCTTTTAAATCGTCGTTTCCAACTGCCTTATTCACTTCTGATACCATCTTGACTGCTGAGCCGATGAAACCAACCATTTTTTCTACTTCAGGTTTGCTAGATTCTAAGACAGACAAGCTCAATTCTCCAGCTTGGAAATGCGGTCCCAATCGTAGTTTCCCGTCAAGAATGATCCCTCCGCCGACACCTGTTCCAAGAACAATAACAGCAGCATCTTTGACACCTTTAAGACTTCCTAGCCAAAGCTCTGCCATTGCAGCCGCCTTAGCATCATTTTGAACACTGGTTTCAAGACCATATTTCTCTTCAATGATTTGTTTCAGACATAATTTATCCAAATAGGTTAGAGCACCACCAAAATAAATTGTCCCTGTCTTTGTATCTACTTTTCCTGGAACACTAAATGCAACACCCTTAATTTCTGTCTTAACAGCTTCAATAATGGTGAAGATACTTTCTAAAAATTCTTCCAAAGAATTTGGGGGTGTTGGTATTTTATTGGTCAATCCAATAGTACCATCATCCTGCATCAATGCATATTTAATATTCGTTCCACCCACATCAATGGTCAAAAATTGTGTCATAATTTAACTCCTATTCCTCTCCTACTATTTATCATTAGTCTATCAGTTTTTTCTACTACAGGATATCGATACCTTAGCATCTTTATGGCGCTGATTGACCTTTTTTCTTAATATCACGTGAAGTTAAGCCATAGTTTTTAATCAAGGCTCTAGCCATGGTCCTCAAACCACTAAATCCACACTCTAAAGCAACCTGTGTTGCTGTCAGTTTCCCTTCCAGAAGAAGTGGTTTAGCATGCTTGGCTCTTACATAGTTAAGATATTGAAATACCGTAATATCCATATGCTCTTTGAAAAATCTTGCTAGATGCTCTTTGGATAAATAACAAAACTTAGCAATATCTTCTAAATCAATATCGGCTTTATAATTTTCTTCAATGTAGCCCTTGATGTCGTTGAGACGCTCTTTTTGCTTTCCATCATGCTTATCTGTAATGGACAAGGTTCTTTCTACTAGGAAATGTTCTAGCATAATTTCTAAAATTTCCAAGAGTAAGACTGTTTTTCGGATAAAATTATTACTATCATATAAAGACGCAACGATATCTAGTTTTTCCTGCAAACATTGATAAGCCTGACTATTCGCAATATCCTCAAGGCTTAAATTGTTCAAATTAAACCTATAATGATTAATCGTCGGCTTATACATTTTAATAATATGATAGGGAAAAATAATAGTAAGAGCTCTTGCCTGCACATCTGGCTCATGAAAAGTCCTAATGCTATGAAGTTCTGTTGAATTCACAACAAGAATAGTGCCCGGTGAGGTTACATATGACTGTCCTGCAATAAAAAAATTGGCAATATGACCACTCATTGTATAACTAATTTCTACTGAAGAGTGCCAATGTGGCTCGATATAAGAAGAAAGGCTTTGTTCATGTAAATAAATCCAGGCTGGGAGATTATTTTCTGGTACTACAATTTCATGCTTTGACATCTCTTTTTCTCACATCTCTAAACATATTTTACATGTCACTTTCATACTTAGAAAGTGATTTCATTATATCATTTGTAAGCGCTTTTGTAAATTTACTTAGGCACTTTCTTAGCCATTTTTTCATGTGTTTTGTGGTAATATTTTTGAAAAATAAAATTCTGATTTTTAGTCCTACCCTTCCAAATCCATTATAGCTCTTAATACTCAACAAAATTCCAAAATGGTCGAGTCTAGCTAACAAAGGCGTATCTAAGAATAAGTAAGAAGGCTTAATGCTCTTTGAATTAGCTTTGATACATCGTCACTATCAGCCTGCCCTACCCGCCTTCGTCTCGTTTCCTTGTCTGATTTTGACTATATTTGAGAATAAGAAAGTAGATTTTTGAATTTCAAAACGTCTAAGTGAGTTTATCGGAGTGATTCTAGACAAAAAAATCCTAGCTCAACATAAGTTAAGATAGGATTCTTGTTTATTTGACCTTCATGATACGTACGAGGTTGGCGCGCTCTGCTTCTTCAAGCTTGAGTTCGATGTAGTGAATGGTTTCTTCCAGTTGTGGAATGGTTGAGTACTCCAACCCGTTTACACGGCGACGCGTTTTCTCAATTTCATCCGCCATCAGCTGACAAGATTTTTCAACCTCTGCCAAGCGCAGCAATTTTTCAACCAAGCCTTCCATAGCCTGAAGGGTTGCGTCCATCTCGCTGTTAGAAGCCAGATAGCTGTAGACCACGTCCCCTTCATCATCGCCATAAGGGTTGTCCACTTGACTGTGCATCTTAGGAACGTTAACACTCATGACGTTTTCGGTTTCGATAAATAGTTGCACTTCTTTGGTTGGGACTGCAAACATCTCCTCTACCATGAGGGTGTTTTCAAGTGATTTAGCCAGAACAAAGTCTCGCATATTTGTCACCAAGGCAGCTTCAACTTCTTTACGAAGGGCATTATTTTCACGGATCAAATCAACAAAGCGACGCATGAGCTCATCACGTTTGTCTTTGAGCAATTTATGCCCACGCGTTGCTGTTTTGAGACGTTCTTTTAGGTTGCTCAACTCCATACGAGTTGGCTTTACATTTAATCGTGCCATAGGTTACACCCCTTTCACGATTATTTGTCAGAATCAGCTTTTGTCTGTGGCAAATACTGATCCAACATATCGTCTTTGATACGTTTGAGTTCGGTACGAGGAAGAATTGACAGCAATTCCCAACCAAGATTGAGGGTATCCTCGATGCTTCGGTTTGTCGTAAAGCCTTGGTTGATGTACTCTTCTTCGAAACGTTTGGTAAATTGAACGTACAATTTATCGGTTTCAGAAAGGGCTGATTCACCCAGTACGACAGCGAGTTCTGCTGCTTGTTTCCCTTGGGCATAGGCAGCAAAGAGCTGGTTCATAGTAGCCGCATGGTCACCACGTGTCTTACCTTCACCTGAACCCTTGTCTTTAAGACGAGAAAGTGATGGCAAAACATTGATTGGTGGACGGTAACCTGAATTGTACAATTCATGTGATAGGATGATTTGTCCTTCAGTGATGTAACCAGTCAAGTCAGGGATTGGGTGAGTGATGTCATCCTCTGGCATGGTAAGGATTGGAATCTGTGTCACAGAACCTTTCTTACCAACCAAACGTCCTGCACGCTCATAAAGCGTTGACAAGTTCGTGTAAAGATAACCTGGGTAACCACGACGACCTGGTACTTCACGACGAGCTGCAGAAACCTCACGAAGGGCCTCACAGTAGTTAGTCATGTCAGTCATGATAACCAATACGTGCATGTCTTTTTCATAGGCAAGGTATTCCGCAGTTGTCAAGGCGATACGAGGAGTCGCAATACGCTCGATAGCTGGGTCATTTGCCAAATTGACAAAGAGTACAGAACGGTCGATGGCACCTGTTTGACGAAGGTCATTCATGAAGAATTCCGCTTCTTCAAAGGTAATACCCATAGCCGCAAAGACTACGGCAAAGTTTTCATCGGAATTCAATACCGCTGCTTGACGAGCGATTTGGGCAGCCAATTCATTGTGAGGCAGACCTGAACCTGAGAATACAGGTAATTTTTGACCACGAACAAGCGTGTTAAGGTGGTCGATGGCTGAAATCCCTGTTTGGATAAATTCATCGGGATAGTCACGCGCCACTGGGTTGATGGCTTGACCATCAATATCCATGTATTTTTCTGGAATCAAGTCTGGTCCACCATCGATTGGTTTACCCATACCGTTGAAGATACGACCAACCATGTCTTCAGATACGGCCAATTCAAGTGGGTGACCTGTAAAGCGCACTTTTGCTTTTTCAAGGTTGATACCGCTTGAACCTTCAAACAACTGAACCATAGCCTTGTCTTCATGGACTTCCAAGACTTGTCCTTGACGAAGTTCACCATCATGGAGTTTGATTTCAACCAATTCGTTATATTGTACACCTTCTACTTGGTCTACAATCATCAAAGGGCCGACAACTTCGCTAACTGTTCGATATTCTTTAAGAACACTCATGCTACATTCCTCCCTTCGCTAGTACTTGATGAATGGCTTCTTGTGCTTCAGTAGAAAGTGCCTTGATTTGATCAAGATTTTCTTCTGAAATGTATTTACTACGTGCCATACGGTCACGGACTTCGACAGTTCCGTCAATAATCTCAGTGAAGTATGCACCTAAATCCAAAGCTTTTTCTGCTTCATCCGCAAAGTTGAGGATATTATTAAGCATGGCTTCTTGTTTGTCAAATGAGGTGAAGGTATCAACAGAATCAAAGGCATTTTGTTGAAGGTAGTCTTCACGGATTTGTTTGGCAATTTCCATAGTCAAACGGTCTTGGTCTGACAAGGAATCAATACCAACCAAACGAACGATTTCTTCCAAGCTTGATTCACGTTGCAAAATGTTCATAGCACGTGTTACCTTGCTTGCCCAAGTTGTATTTTGGGTTTTATCGATATAAGCCCCAATCTCATCTTTATAAAGTGAGTATGATGATAACCAGTTGATAGCTGGGAAGTGTCGACGTTGTGCAAGCGGTGCATCAAGTCCCCAGAAGACTTTAACGATACGAAGTGTATTTTGCGTTACAGGCTCTGAAATATCTCCTCCTGGAGGTGATACGGCACCGATAGCAGTAATTGTTCCTTCACGACCGTCGCTACCAAGCACGCGGGCACGTCCTGCACGTTCGTAGTACTCAGCGATACGGCTACCAAGGTAAGCTGGATAACCTTCATCACCAGGCATTTCTTCCAAACGACCTGACATTTCACGAAGGGCTTCGGCCCAACGAGATGTTGAGTCAGCCATGATGGCAACAGAGTAACCCATATCGCGGAAGTATTCTGCGATTGTGATACCTGTATAGATTGACGCTTCACGGGCAGCAACGGGCATGTTTGATGTATTGGCAATCAAAACTGTACGCTCCATGATAGATTGACCAGTATTTGGGTCGATCAATTCAGGGAACTCGTTCAATACGTCAGTCATTTCGTTACCACGTTCCCCACAACCAACATAGATAACGATGTCTACGTTAGCAAATTTAGCGATTTGGTGTTGTACGACTGTTTTACCAGCACCGAAAGGTCCAGGTACGGCTGCAGCTCCACCTTTAGTTACAGGGAAGAAAGTATCAATAACACGTTGTCCTGTAATCAGTGGTTGTTCTGGAATAAGACGTTGCGCAACTGGACGGCCACGACGTACTGGCCATTTTTGCATGAGAGTCCCTTTGTAGACAGAACCATCAGCTTGTTCAATTTCGTAAACAGTGTCTTCAACAGTGAAGTCGCCTGCTGAAATTGAAATCAGTTTACCAGCAACACGGTTTGGTACCATGATGCGGTGCTCGATAACAAGTGTTTCTTGAACAGTACCAAGAATATCACCAGTAGAAACTTCTGCTCCTACTTCAAGACTTGGTGTGAATGTCCATTTAGCTTCGCGGTCAAGACTTGGGAGCTCGACACCACGAATCAAGAAATCACTGTCTGTTGCTTTTTTAAAGCGATCGAGTGGGCGTTGAATCCCATCAAACATTTCTGAAATCAAACCAGGTCCCAATTCAACTGACAATGGGCTACCTGTAGTGACTACAGGTTCCCCTGGGCTGATTCCTGATGTTTCTTCATATACTTGAATAGATGCTTGGTCACGGCGCATTTCAATAATTTCACCGATCAAGCCCAAGTCACCAACACGACAAATATCTTGAATGTTGGCTTCTTGCATACCAGATGCCACAACAAGTGGCCCTGAAACTTTAATAATTTTTCCTTGGCTCAAGATTTTCCTCCTTAAACAAAGTTTCTAATGTATCAATTCCTGAATAATGACAGACTAGAACGATAAGAAATCAAAAAATAATATTTTTTGATTTAAAGCTAGTAAGGCGCTCGGACCAATCATAACGATTTTAGCTTCATGTCTAATGGTCCAATTCCTAAATACTAGTCGGCGACGACTTCACCCTCGTATAAATTGTAACCTTCTACGACGTGAGAAACCCAAAACGACATTTTGAGGTTTCGAGCTAGTAAGGCGTCGGACCAATCATAACGATTTTAACTTCATGTCTAATGGTCCAATTCCTAAATACTAGTCGGCGACGACTTCACCCTCGTATAAATTGTAACCTTCTACGACGTGAGAAACCAAAAACGATACCTTTTTGGTTTCGAGCTAGTAAGGCACCTAGGCAAAACCCTATCGGGTTTGCCGTCCTATGGTTAGATGCTTTAGCGTCAACCATAGGTGGTGAGTTAGAGGATGTTCTGTCCGACAGCCTTCTCCACATTATCCTGAACACGCTGAAGTCCTAGCCCAGTTGCCCCTTTATGGGTTGGGATAAGAATAACTGCAGGTGTTACTTGACTGTCATAGTAGGCGATAGTGTCTGGAATTTCTGCTGCAATATCTTCTGTCAAATAAACGATGCCATAATGATCTCTAGCTAGCTTACGCAGCGTATTAATAGCATCTTGAGCATGGTTGACTGGAAAGGTTTGAAAACCAATCATTCGGAAAGGAAGAATGGCATCGCGATTGCCAATAACACCAATTTTGTATTTTTTATTGTCCATAAATCGGTCTCATCCTTTCTTTTACAGCATCCAACGGCAATTCATTACAGAAAGCCGATAAAAGCAAACGCATGTTTTTGACTTCGAACTCACGACCTAATAAATATCGAGCTAGGACTAGTGGTCCGTCTGTTTGATATCTTGCCTCTTCCAATAAGTGGAACTGCATGAGGTCATAGAGATATTCCAAATCAACTGCACCCGCTCTTCCCTGACTCATTTTTTCTTCAAAATCAGCTAGGGCAAGGGTGAAATGGTCTGGATTAATCTGATTAAACCAGCTAATCAAACCACCTTCTTCTTCAAGTGCAATGAATTCATTGGCAGTCATGCTACCTTCATCAGACAAGAGTTGCAACATGAAACTCTTTGGTTTGTCCTGTGCAAAGGCACGTTTTACTGTGATGACGTTATAGAAGTCAATCATTAGCATAATAGCTTGATTAAAGACTGGATTGTCAAAATCTGTAGCTATTTTTTTCAAGTGTTTGAAATAAGCTAAATCGGCACCAATTTCTAAAACACGGACATCATGGTAGCCTTCATATTCAGACCAGATGGATTGGAGCTCTTGGACCATGAATTCTGGGAAGAATTCTGAACTAAGGGCTGAAACCAAATGCTCAAGAGCTTCCAAAGATTGCTCACCAATTGGAATAAGCAGGTGAGACAAATCTTGCTTAGAAGCGCGAGCTTTTAACAAAACCTTGATATTATGATAAACGTAACGCAATGAAAACATGGTCACGATAGTCTTGTCTGGTGCTTCTTCAAAAGCCCACTGGTATTCACTTGCCAACTCTTTCATGAGGATATCATCAATGATGTTAAGATCATCTAAATCCTCAGCTGATAGATGATAAGGTGTGGCCTGCAAGAGGAGAGAAAGATTTTCCTTGTCTCCTGCCTGCAAGAGTTTTTGAAATTGGTCTACTGTAACAACACTCGCTTCTTTGACACTAATTGTTGTATTAATTTGTGAGAAAAGATTGGTATCCATTGAGATTCCTCCTCTTAATTCTCTTTAAAAATGTCAGCAGCGATACGTGAACTTTCTTCTTTGTAGATAGAATCAATCAAGTTAGCATATAAGTAAGTATCATCGACCTTACCATCTGACACAACAAAACCAGCCTCTCTGGCAATAGCTGACGCTTCAAAGGTCACATTTGGGAAAGCTTGTTTGACTTGTTCAAGATCAGACGATGAAAACTTATTTGCTGTGATGTCACCAAACTGAACGCTGACTGCTTGTCCAGCATACTTAGGCAAGATTTTTTGAAGGAAGGCAAGCTCATCAGCTGCGCTCCATGCAGTCATCTTGTCCAAGGCTGCTGCAAACAGCTCTTTTAATATTTTTTGTTTTGACACCAAGGTTGACTGGCGCTCTTGGTTGCGAATTTGCTGAGCTTCAATTTGAAAACGCTGATTAACAGCCTTGATTTGGCTTTGGCGCTCTGCATCTTTTTCAAATAAAAGATGAGCTTTGCGCGCTTCAAAATCTTTTTCAACTTGAGCTTTAGCTTCCGCTAACTTTGCCTGTCCTTCTTGGTGAGATTGTTCAATAATAGATGTTTTTAAGCGATTAACATCACTCATAGAATACCTCCTCCATAGATTTGAGATGTAACCTTGGTTACTCTCTCTGTTCTTTTATAACTTTTCGGAGATTATCCTACACGAAGTGTCAACAAGAATGATACAACGAATGCGAGGATGGCATATGTTTCTACCATGGCAGCAAGGATGGCACCCTTCATGAATTCTTCTGGGCGTTTAGCCAAGATTTGCATACCGACAACGGCAACATTACCTTGGTGTTTAGCTGAGAAGTAACCAACGATTGCGATTGGAAGTGCTACGAAGAAGTAAGCAAGTCCTGTTGCTACTGGCATTTCTGGTGTTAATTGCAACCAAATCAAAATACCGATAACGAATCCGTAAAGACCTTGTGTACCTGGCAAAAGTTGAAGGATAAGAGCTTGTGCAAATTTTTCAGGTTGTTCTTTCAAAAGTGCAGCGGCAGCTTGTCCAGCTTTACCAACACCAAGTGCAGAACCCATACCTGCAAAACCAACTGCCAAAACGATACCAAGTGAAGCGAAGAATGCGCCACCGTATTGTGAGAAATAGTTTGCTAATTGTTCCATTTTAATTGTCCTCCAATTGAACTTATTTTTTAATTTTAATATACTTTTCAGCAGATTTTAGGGGAGCGAAAGCACGTCCGCCACCTGTGTAAAATTTACCGAAGAACTCTACGAACATGAGACGTGCGCCATGCACATAACCTGAAAGCAGAGATAGGAAAATATTAATGGCATGTAATACCACAAATACCACGATACCGATAGTGAATCTCGCACCTGTTGGGAAGATACCAACAATCAAGTTAAAGGCTTGTCCAATACTTGCTCCTGATAAACCAAGGGCCATCAAACGTGTGAAGCTGACAAGGTCACCTGCATATGAGCTAATATTGTATAGATTGAAGAGACCTGATCCAAGTCCTCCAAGACCCTTACTTTGGATAACTGATGCCACCAAAATACCAATGGCATTGATGATGGCAAGGATTGCTCCAAGACTTACTAGGAAGGATAAGCTTGGCAAAAGTGTACCAACTGCCAGCATTGCGATTCCCCCAAGGATACCAACCCAGGCAAAACCTGAATTATAGGCTTCTGCATAGTCCTTCATACGGAGATTCTGCAGACCGCCAAGAATCATACCAAAGAGTACAGTGATGAAACCGAAGACTACTGAAAGCATGAGAATGGTCATGACATCATTTGTCGTACTCAATAGGTGGAAGGGAAGATCCGCTCCAAAGAAGGAACCATAAACCAAGCCCCATAGGCTGACCGCAATTCCCAAGAGATTAAAGAACCTCATGAAACGTGCCATTCCCTTGTTTAAATTAAAGGATTTAAGAGCTAAAAGCGTCCCAACAAACATCAAGAGACCATAACCAAGGTCGGCAACCATCATACCAAAGAAGACAAAGTAGAATGGTGCTAAAAATGGTGTTGGGTCTTTTTCATTGTATTTAGGCAGAGAGTACATCTCTGTAACTAATTCAAAAGGCTCAACGAGAGGGTGGTTCTTAAGTTTAATCGGAACCTGATCCCAATCTTCCTCAGCCACATCAAGTTCTTGGACATAGACGCTATCTCCAAATTGAGATGTAATTTCGTTTCTAAGGAGAGCAACCTCATTTTCCTGAACCCAACCTTCAAGGGCAACCAAATGTTTGGTGCTGGCTAAGTGTTTCTTAACCTCTTGACGCTTGTAGAGTCCTAGAACATAATCCGTTTGCACTTCTAAGTCTTGCAGAGCTTGTTGCGAACCTTTTAGTTCTTCAATTAAGCTATCTTTGTCTTTTGACCAATCTTGATTTTTGGCTTGCATTTGAGAAATAGCTTGCGCTGGTAAGATATCTTTGTCATAGTCAAAGGCTTTAAAACCGTAATCATGCAGGTTTATATCTGCCTTGGCATCAAAGAAGGCAAGGACACCATATTCAATTTCAGAATTGAAGATTTCTTGAACCTCAATAGCTTCATTAGCTTTAAAGAGACGGTAGAGATTATCATCTTCAGTCTTAGGTATTGTACCAATAACTGCTCTGATAAAATCAAATTGTCGTAATTCTTTTGGTGTGACTTCAAGATTCTTCCATTTAGTCAAGCTAGCAATTTCAGACTCATTTTTACCTATTTTACGTTCCAAAGAATAAACACGACTGATTTTTTTGGTGACTTGATCAATCAAGTCTTCAGCCGAATTATCTTGGCCAAATTGCTCAAGTTCTTCGAAAGAAAGGACATAATCCTCTTTTTTAAGCGCTTGAATCATTCCCTCTTTAGGAATGAAGTGACGCAATTTTTCGATGGTATTTTCCAAAGTCTGCTGTCTACGCGATAGGTAAGACAGAGCTTCTTCACCTGCTAAGACTTCCTGAGTTTTGGCATCAATTTGATGAATAAGCGGTAAGTCAACCTTTTCTTCTTCAAAGGCTTCTTGCCAGTTAGTCATCTGAGCAATCTCACGAACCTCAACAGTTTCTGATTCTTGCAAGGCCAACAAAACAGGGTCAAGATTTTCTTTTGAGAAGACGATAGAAATCTTCTTCATTTGACTAATTGCCATATTTTTCTACCACCCTGTCCACAATTTGCTGAACCAGATCGTCTTTTTTATCAGTCAAGACTGATCTGACGTTGCTGTCATTTTTAGCAATGGTATCAGCTAGTTTTTCTTTCAAAAGAGCTGTTTCTTTCGTTAAGTCTTCTTCAAGTGCTGCTACCTCAGCTTGAGTTTTCTGGTCACAATCCGTTTTGATGCTATCCAATTGATCCGCTGATTGTGAGCGTAATCCTTGAATTTGGCTATCATAATCCGCTAAAACTGCTTTAGCTTCATTTTCGATATCCTGCATCGTTTGTAAAATGGAATTTGCCACCGTGCCACCTCCTCTCACATAATACTTCTATTTTACCAAAATTCTGAGCATTTAGACGATTCAAAACAAAGTTTTTTACTATTTTTTTCCTAGAAAACCTTGATTTTATCTACTTTCTTCCTATTTAATTAAAGGATATTTTTCAAGTCCTATTAGCAAGAAAAAACTATCATGTTTTGAACACGATAGTTCATTATCTTTTATCCCAAACTTAATTTTACCAATTGAGCTGCCCCAATAACACCAGCATCATTACCTAACTCTGCCAAAACAATTTGACAGGTTTGGCGGATTTGTGGGAAGGTATAATCATAAGCCTGCTCTGCTATTTTTGCGCGTAAAAATTCACCAGCTGCTGAGACCCCGCCACCAATAACGATATGGCTTGGACTAAGGGTATTGGCAATATGAGAAACTGCTAGGCCAAGGTAGTGAACAAACTTATCAACAATCAAGTTTGCATAAACATCACCCTCTTTGGCAGCATCAAAAATATCTTTAGAGGTCACTTCATCGCCATTATCAATAGCTTCCTTGATGGCTGAGTCACCTTCATAGTCAGTTGAAAACTTATGGGCCAAATTCACAATACCAGTTGCTGAAGCAACAGCTTCCAAACAACCTTTCTTGCCACAAGTACAGGCAAATCCATATTCGGTATCTACCGTCAGATGACCAATTTCACCAGCTGCACCGCCTTGACCGGTAACCAACTGTCCATTAGCTACGATACCGCCTCCGACACCAGTTCCCAAAGTGAACATAACTACATCAGAATTACCTTGACCAGCACCCTTCCACTGTTCGCCAAGAGCTGCCACATTGGCGTCATTGCCGATGAAAAATGGCAGAGCGAAAGCTTCATTAAAGGCTTTACCAATCTCTTGAAGCTCAGACCAACCAAGATTGTAGGCTCCAATAACAGTTGCAGCTGCGCCATCCACCTTACCAGGGGATCCCATACCAATACCGACAAAATCTGCAGGAGTTAGTTGGAACAAGTCCAATTTTTCTTGAATAGAAGCGATAATATCAGGCACAACGTGCTGACCATTATCTAGAATATTGGTCGGGATAGACCATTTTTCGAGAATGTCTCCCTCTTGAGAAATAATTGCTAGTTTAACACTAGTCCCACCGAGGTCAATACCAATAATTTTTTGAGTCATCTTTTTTTCCTTTCACAACTTTAGACTTTAACAGAAAATCCTGCAAGGAGATTGATTGCAGGATTTCTTTTTAACAACGAACTAAGCAATAGTTACTGTGCGTGAGTTTACCCCGTGGATTGGGATTGGGATATAGGCTGTGCGTGTTTCAACTGTCAATTCGACATCGTGTTCGCCTTTTGACAAACCACCTTCTTGAGCAACACGGATTTTCAATGGAACATCATATTCCCATTTGTATGTTGTCACAGTTGTCATTTCATCCAAGGTAAACCAATCTTTACCTTCTGCGCTACAAGTGATGGCTTCGCGTGGAACTTCAACGCCATCAACTTTAACAGCAATTTCATTTACCATTGACAATGGAATGGCACGGTAATAAGTGATGTAGGTTTCAAGCTCAAATCCAACTACTTTGCCATCAACGACTGTGTTTTTGCATGAATCTTTTTTAAAGACGTTATTATCAAACATGTTTTCTTCCTCCTATCCTTCAATCTCTGCAATGGCTTCACGCAAGAGTTTTTGGTGAGCAGCAACTTGTTCTTTTTCAACCATTGGGTTTCCGGGAAGAATCCAGCGATTGCCTTCATATTCAGTTGCTACATAGCCATCATAACCTTTGTCATGGAGGTATTGGAGAATTTTCTTGTAATCAATAGAGTATTCAATGCCTTCTTCAGTCATTTCCCAAAGTTTGAAGTGGAAATGTTTGATATAAGGCATAACATCATCTAAAACTGTCAATGGCGTATTTTCATAACCATCAGCCAACATGATAAATGGCATGTCTTTTGGCTCAGCCATGGCAGCCAATTCAGGTTGCATATTGTGGTTTTCATCAAAAGCGTGAGTTCCATCAAGACCTTTATCAAAGAAAGCATTGAAATAGTCGATAACGTCAGGATTTACACCAAGAACCTGTTTATTAAACTCACAGAAGACACGTGGAATGCGGTCACAGAAGATACCAGTATCCACAACCAAACCACAGTATGGTGAGTTAACGCGCTTCATCTCTTTAATGAACTCAGCTGTTTCTGGTTCATTAAAGCTCATACCAGCGTGAATTTCAAGTGCGATAGTTACATCGTATTTTTCAGCATACGGCAAGAGTGGTTCAATAACAAAGGCTGGTACCATTGAGACCAGACGAATCAATTTGAAACCAAGGCGGTTAGCCAATTTGATTTCTTCAATCAAGAGGTCAACACATTCTTTTTGTGTCAATTCACGATTATTATAAAGGTTTGTGTTCAAGAAAACATCGGCACAAACAGGTTTTGATTTTGTTTTTGCCATGATACGATCCCACTCAGCCAAAGTTTCTTCTGTTGGGTTTGGAGTCCCATGCAACATTTGGTCTGGAAGGATTTCAAATCCAGGAACCTCATTTTCATCTAGGAAAGCCATGATGTCTTCAAGTGACATACGACCATTCATGAATTCATCTTGCAAGCTGTACAAGCTCACAGCATTTTTAATTGCCATCTTATTTCCTCTTTTTCTATTAAATCACATAATTACGAAGGTAACGGGCACTGAGAGTGATTGAGTTTTTAACATCACGGTCAGTTTTTTCAAAAGCTTTATCTTCAACTTCGATACAAGTATAGCCATCAAAGTCAATATCAGTAAGGGCTGATACGTATTTTCCCCAATCGACATCGCCAAGTCCTGGAAGTTTTGGACTCATGTATTGAAGTGGTGTTGCCATAACACCTACATCTTTGAGTTTGTCTTGGTAAACTTTGATGTCTTTGTAATGAACGTGGAAGATTTTATCTTTGAATTCATAAAGTGGTGCGATATAGTCAATTTGTTGCCATACAAAGTGTGATGGGTCATAGTTGATTCCCAAGTTATCGTATGGAAGGACTTCGAAGACTTGACGCCAGATGGCTGGTGTTGTGAAAAGGTTTTGTCCGCCTGGCCACTCATCTTCTGTGAAGAGCATTGGACAGTTTTCAATGGCGATTTTAACACCCTTGTCTGCCGCATATTCAAGAATGGCTGGCCAAACTTTTTTAACTTCAGCTAAGTTTTCTGAAACAGATTTACTTGGCATACGGCCGATGAAAGTTGTCACCATGTTGACACCCAAGATTGCTGAGCCATCAATGACCTTGTAGAGGTGATTAATGACTTCTTGGCGTTTTTCCAAATCTTCATCAAGTGGATTTGGATAGTAAGCTAGAGATGAGATTTCAACACCTTTAGAATTTGCATAAGCATTGAGCTCTGCTGCTTTTTCTGCTGTCAAATTAGCAACGTCGATGTGAGAGACACCTGCATAACGGCGAGCAGCTTTTCCTTGTGGCCAGCAAGCCACTTCAACACAGTCAAGACCATTTTCTGCAACAACATCAATCAATTCTTCAAATGTGGCATTGTCCAAAATGGCTGATACAAGACCTAATTTCATTGTAAATTACCTAGAACCAGCTACCTGCATCCTCCATGGATATGCGCTTTGCGATTCTATTCCTTTCATACTTTCTATATAAAGGGGAGCCCGCTCATAAGCGAGCTCCCACTCTGTCGTCTATTTTATTCAAAAGATACGCTGCGGTGCTCTGCTGCAGAGACACGGATAGCATCCATAAGTTTCATCAAACGATGAATTTCTTCAGGTTTAACAATCAATTCACCTTTGCCTGTGACATAATCATAGTAACGATCGAAGTAGTCACGGTGGCTGACATTCACTTCTGGTAGAGCTTCTGTCACGATTCGACCTTCTGGTGCTGGACCGAATGAACGTGTTGGACCAGCAGCTGTCATTGTGATTTGACCTGGAACATTGCGAAGAAGGTCTGTTGTACGAGTGATTTCACCCTGTGGGTGGAAACCATCAATCTTAGCACTTCCCTCATTACCACCAAGGAACCAATGACGTTCGAACCAGCCATCTTCATTACTTAGGAAATACGTTCCAAGCTCAACTTGACCGGTAACACCATTCTCAAACTGCAATTGAATATTGAAGTAATCATCAACATCAGTATTGATAACATTTTTGACAGTAGCATAGACTGCAACTAGCTTGCTGTCAACCATGTAAAGCATTTGGTCGAGAAGATGAATTCCCCAGTCGTAGAGCATGCCGCCACCGAATTCTGGGTAAACATGCCAGTCATGCATATTACCGTTGAAACCGTAGAGGCTATTTTGGATAGTGTAGGTTTTTCCTAAAGTACCACTTTGGTAAACTTCTTTAGCAATATTGTAATCCTTATCCCAACGACGTTGATGATGGATAGTGAAACGAACACCCGCTTCTTCAGTTACTCTTTGCATTTCTTCAAACTCAGTAGCATTCATCGCAGCTGGTTTTTCACAGATAACATCTTTACCTGCTGCAGCAACTTTCTTAACCATTTCCAAGTGGAGGTGGTTAGGAACCGCAATAATCACAGTATCGATGCGGTCATCTTTAAGCAATTCATCTGCTTTAAGATAGGTATCGTAACCTTGAGCAGCATTTTCCAATTGCAATTTATTAGCGTCACAAACTGCAATCAATTCTGCGTAATCTAAATCATCAGTAATCATTTTGGCATGAGTTTGACCCATAAAACCAAATCCGATAATTCCAAAATGTAATTTCTTTTCTGTCATGTTTTCTACCTCATGCCAATATCATACTTAGTTACATGTTTTAGTTATCTATTAGTCTTCAAAGACTACAACTTGACCAGTTTCAGCTGATTTGTAGATAGCTTCAAGGATACGAGTAACTACGATAGCTTGTTCTGGTTTAACCATTGGTTCTTTATCGTTGATGATAGCATCAATCCATTGTTGTGCTTCTGCATCACGTTGCTCAAGGCTTGCACCTGCAAATCCAAAGACACCACCAGCTTCAGAAGGTTTTGTTTCTTCCAATTGACCATGGGCAGCCTTGTTAAAGACAACATATCCTTGGTCCATGAAAGCTGCACCAAACATTTCAGCTCCGCCTTTGTCACCACAAAGTGTAACTTGTGCTTCTTTAGGGTTAATCATGTTAAGGGCCCATGCTGCTTCAAGGAAGATTGTTGCACCATTTTTCATTTTAATCAAACCGAAGGCTGAATCTTCAGTTTCAAATGTTTCTGGATCCCATGGTCCGAACATGTTACCCATTGGGTTATCTTTGAGTTTTTGGTAAGTTGAACCAAGAACCATTGCTGGTTCATAGTTATCCATATACCAAAGTGTCAAGTCAAGAGCGTGTGTACCGATATCAATAAGTGGTCCGCCACCCTGTTTAGATTTATCTGGGAATACACCCCAAGTTGGGACACCTTTACGGCGAATTGCGTGTGCTTTAGCGAAGTAGATATCACCAAGTTCACCTGCTTCACAAGCGTCTTTGGTTGCCAATGAATCTGCACGGAAACGGTTTTGGTAACCGATAGTCAATTTTTTACCAGTGCGTTTTGCTGCATCAAGCATGGCTTTAGCTTCTTCATAGTTGATAGCCATTGGTTTTTCACACATAACGTGTTTGCCACCTTCAAGTGAGGCAACTGTAATTTCTGAGTGAGATACGTTTGGTGTCAAAACATGGATAACATCAATGTCAGGGTGGTTAGCGATGTCTCGGTAGTCTGTTGTTACAAGAGCTCCTTCTGCACCGTATTCTGCTGCTGCTTTAGCAGCACGTTCTTCAATAACGTCACAGAAAGCGACGATTTCAAGTTTGTCTGATAGTTTAGCAAGAGCTGGGAAATGTTTGCTGTTAGCAATGCCACCACATCCGATGATACCGAATTTAAGTTTAGTCATGAGATGACCTCCGTTTTTTGTTTTGTTATCGTTTACATTTATTATTATAGACCTTAGCCAAGAAAATGACTTGTCACTTTTAACTTGTATACTCCATCATTTTTACAGACTTTTAAAAAAATAAAAAAGTCAAAATAAAAAAGTACCAACTTATTTGATACTTTTTTATTATTCACTACAAAAGTCTCCTAAATTCAACAAGGATAACTTCTAAAGGTTTGAGGATAAGCTTCTCAAGTAACTTAGAATCATGCACTTGGACCTGTTTTTGGTAAATAGTTGGTTGAATTCGTGACTTTAAAAAATCAAGCATTCTTACATCAAATTGTTTCAAAGCCGTGTATTTCCTAGCTTCGTCAAGGGCATTACCATCATTTGGTCCTAAAATAGTAAAGGTTACCTGATAGGTTCCATTTGGAATATTAGTAAGTTCAACTTGTAAATGTCGCCCTTGAGTCTCAAAAACATAGTTTTGACTTTCATGAAGATTAATATCCCTACTGCTAGAATAGTAATCCGTTAACTTTTGATGATTATGCGCCAAAATAGTATAGGATCCTGCCCTATCAGTGGTCAAAATAAGTCCATCCTCTTTGGCAATAAGGTAATCCTGTAGACGACTTTTAAAGTCATAGGCAAATAATTCTACCTTAGGCAAGCCAGATTTGGTCACGAGCCCAGATGAACCAATAAATTCCGCAGAATTAGCCAGTTCTAAACTCCAATCATCTAGCAAACTAGCATAACCGATTTTTGCAAATTTATCTTCATTATGTTCTAAAAAGGCCAAACAATACCCCGACTTATAGGCTGAGTCATTGATGTCATCCAAATTGTCAGCTGTTAAATTATAACCTGATAAAATAAAAGGAACTCTGGTTCTGCTAATAGCTAAAAAATCATCAATTTTACGTGAAATTGCTTTTACATTTGAACCTAGAACGATATTCTCTCTTGATGAATATAGGCTAGGTTCTTTGACAATGGGCAATGCTTCAATTGCGATGAAATCAATACTATCTTCTAAATCAGGATACCCCATAAGTTGTTCCATTTTGTCTTTATCAGCATAGATATTAAAGTCGCCAAAACCACATTGAAGGTCTGAGCTCATTTGTTTTAGGGCAAAACAATGGCGCTTGTACTCACTAACAGTTTCTTGACTGATTACCTGACTACGGAATTCAATGTAATATTGACTGAATTGTTTAGCTCCATAACGTTGATATAGACTTTTTAAATAATTTAAACTGCGATTATTGACAATAGAATCTGATAACTCTATCACCATATAAGGCTTAATCTGCCTGTCCTCTAAAAAATCCAGGAAACTATCAAAATATACCTCTTCCTTCTTCTGTAAATCAAGTGGAAAGCGCAGCGTATCCAAAGTAAGTTTGGATTGTATAAACTTGATTTTCCTATAAGTCTGATAATCTCCTAAAGCCTCAAGATTTAAGAGATTCCAAATATACTTGGAGGTCTGAGATTTTTTACTTTGGCTAGTATTAAAACTAAAATTACTTTTTGAAGCCTCCATAAAGGATTGGAAATCATCAAAGCTTATTTTTTCTTCTGTTCCGGTGCTATCGACTAGCTCTTTACTATGTTCTTGGCGCCATTCTCTGGGAGATAAACCATACTTCTTTCTAAATAAGCGATTAAAGGAATTGAGATTTTTAAAGCCCACTTCATAAACCAAACTGTTAATTGGAGTATCACTTGTGGCTAATAAATGTTCAAGTTTTTCAAAACGTTTCTCCTGAAGATATTTGCTAAAGGAGTTGTCGAAATGCCTCTTCATGAAACGGGACATGGATTGTTTGGAGATATAGAAAACTTCAGCTAGACCTTCAAGGGACAGATCGTCAGAAATATTCTGATTAACGTAAACTTCTATATTCTCAACTGAAAGTTGCCATCTGTTTGCTTCAAGTTTAACCAAATACTTCTGTTCCAACTTACTGATAATCTGAAAGTAGAGGGCATTTACCTCCCAGTAAGAAGCTGACTCTTTTTCCAAATAATAAAGGCGTAACACCCTACCTAAAGATTGTGATAGGGTTGAATTACTGGCTTCCCCTTTACTCTTTGAATCACCTTCAAAAATATCAACCTTTCCTTTATCATCATTTTCAGACCAATAAGAGAATTCCATAGCATAAAATCGACTACTTCTTTCAGCATTCAAAATTTTGACAGTTGTAAAATTAGGTACTACAAAAAACTCACCCAATCCAAAAGTCATGGTGTAATCATCAAAAGCCACCTCAATTTTTCCCGAGAGAACATAAACTAACTTAGCATTTTCGGTAAAATTTGTAATAGCATCTTTTGCTTTTAATTGTGCGATGGAAATATTTTCCCAAATCTTAGTTTTATTCATAAAAGTATTTTATCTATAAGTAAAGAAAAAAGCAAAACGAATTGTCTTGCTTTATGAGTTTATAAGTCTGCTCCATTCGAAGAGATAACTTTTTGATACCAATGATAGGATTTTTTAGGAGTACGATCTAGACTTCCATTACCTTCATCGTCAAGATCAACATAGATGAGACCGTAACGTTTTTCGATCATACCTGAACTTGCACTGATAATATCAATTCCTGACCACGGTGTGTATCCAACAATCTCAACACCATCATCCATGGCATTTTTTAGCTCTTTAAGATGATCTCTGATGTAATCGATACGGTAGTCGTCTTCGATTGGATTATTGTCTTCCATTTTTTCAAGTGCAGAATAGCCATTTTCCACAACAAAGAGTGGCAATTGATAACGAGAATAAAGTTCGTTCAAAGTAATTCTGAAGCCAAGTGGATCAGACTGCCAGCCAAAATCATTTGATTTGAGGTAAGGATTTTTTAGTGTGCTGTTAAGATTAGCTCCTGCACGTTGCAAACTTGCTTTATCTGCTGCAGTTAAACGAGATGAATAGTAGCTGAGACCAACAAAATCAACCGTATTTTCCTTAAGAATTGTCAAATCTTCATCAGTTATATCAAGCTCAATACCTTCACGTTTTAGCTTGTTAGTCAGTGAATAAGGGTAAACACCTTTAACTTGAACATCAATGAGGGCATATTCTTTTTCGTTTTCTTGGTAAGCTTCCCAGACATCTTCTGGATTGCAAGAGTAAGGATAGGTCATACCAGCTCCCATCATGCAGCCAATTTGGAAATCTGGATTAATTTCTTTACCAATTTTAACAGCCAGAGCAGAGGCTACCAATTGATAATGAGCACCTTGATATTTAGCCTGAATTATATTTTCTTCCTTGGTCGGATTAATTAGACCACCAACCAGAGGAAGACTCAAAATCATATTGATTTCATTGATGGTCATCCAATATTTAACCTTATTTTTGTAGCGTTTGAAGACCGTTTCAGCATAACGAGCAAAGTGACCAATCAATTCACGATTTTTCCAGCCTCCAGAATAGTAAAACTCAAAAGGTGTATTGAAGTGATTAAGAGTGATAACAGGTTCAATGCCATATTTGAGACACTCATCAAAAACTCTGTCATAGAAAGCTAAACCAGCTTCATTTGGCTCTTCTTCTGTTCCATTTGGGAAAATACGCGCCCAGTTAATTGAAGTTCTCAAGGCCTTAGCACCAAGGTCTGCAAACCGTTTGATATCTTCTGGGTAACGGTTATAGAAATCAATAGCACGGTGACTTGGGTAGTAATCGTAAGTTTTTCTCAAGGCAATGTCAATATCTGCTGTCGCTTGGTAACGTTCATGATTGGCATTGGCTACGACATCATCCATAACCAAGCCTTTACCATCTTTTAAGGCTTCACCTTCCGCTTGGGAAGCACTCATGGCTACTCCCCACAAAAAATTTTCTTTCATAATTTCACCTATTTTTCGTTTTTATACATCATGAGTGTGAGCACAAAGCCTGCAATCGTACTCAAGACAATCGTTGCTACTGTAACAACCAAGCCTACAGGTAAACCTGAACCACCTTGTTCAATAAATCCTGGGACAGCAAAGATACCACCTGGGGCCAATTGCACTAATTTCACACCAAAGAATCCAGAAGCAGCTCCACCAACACCTGAGATAAGACACATAGTTGCTAACAGTTTTTTGTTTTCAAGAATAAATCCATAAAGAGCTGGTTCGATAACACCTGGTACCCAAGCTGAGAATCCAGCTGACCATGCCAATGATTTTTGAGCTTGAGATTTTTGTTTAAGTGCGATAGCGAACATAGCACCTGCAATGGCAAAACCATGAGCTGTAATCATTGGGAAGATAACATCGTAACCATTAATAAAGAAGTTTGTAATAGCAATTGGAACAATAGCACTATGAAGTCCAATACTAACAAGAAGAATCCAGAATCCGCCAAGTAAAGCACTGATGATAGTTGGGTTAATATTGTAAAGAGCCATCACTGAATTAGCTAGGAATGAACTGATGACATTCGCGATTGGGCCAATAACAATAACAGAAACTGGCAAAGAAATAAGGAGAGTCAAAAGTGGTGTTCCGAAACTTTCAACAAGAACAGGCAATTTCCCTTTGAAAGCATGATAAACTTTTGCTGTAAAGTATACTGATAGGATAGTTGGAATGATTGTCGTTGAGTAATCATTAAAGATAACTGGAATACCAAAGAAATCTGTTGCAACATTACTTTGAATCATAGTTCCAGTAAAAAGAGTTTTTACATTTTCAGTATTAGACAAGAGGGAAACTAATGTTGGATAGAAGAAGATAGCCCCCACTGCAATCCCTATTGTTTCATCCAATTTGAAACGTTTTGCTGCTGAATAACCTACAAAAAGAGGTAAGAAATAGAAGAAGACATTTGAAACCCCATATAAGAGATTATAAGCACCACTATCGGAAGCTAACCATCCTAGAGAATTAAAGAGAATAACAAAACCTTTGATAATCCCTGTTGCCGCCATGATATTAACCATAGGTAGCATGATACTAACAAGAGTATCAATGAAGACACCTAGTGGATTTTTCTTTTTGTCAGATACTTTTTCTTCCTGGTCTTTTTGTGCAAGATCGTTAGAAACTGTAGATGGATACATTGATACAAGCTCATTATAAACATCTGACACATGATTTCCAATAACCACATGGTATTGACCACCTGAAGGAAGAGCCGTTAGGACACCTGTCAAATTCTTCAATTCATCTGCATTAAATTTACTTTCATCTTTCAGTACAAAACGAAGACGTGTCGCACAATGAACAACAGTTTCAACGTTAGATTCACCACCAACATTTGTAACGATTTGATTGATAAGATTTTCGTATTTCATAATCTTATGCTCCTTTGAAATATTATGCTATTATTATAGCTTTTAGCTCAAGTGAGCAAGAGTACTTTTTGTACCAACTTATTAAAAAAATATGACATAAATTGCATTGAATTTTATAAAGCAAGGCGAAAATGATTTTTTTGAACAATCATATTTGATCATTTATTAAAAAAGACATCTATTCTTACATGTAAGAATAGATGCCTTGTTAAAAAATTATTCTTGTGACTTCCAAGTTTTCAGCAATAGACTTACTTCACCTGCTCTGCCAGCCATTCCCAAGCTGAAGTTCCATCTTCGCTGACAACTTCGTTGTTGAAGAATGGTACCCAAACTGAGTGTCCACCGAAGTCATAAGCTTCACCATTGTCATCAGTTAGTCGTCCGCTGGTGTCTTTGACATGGTCATAAACTGTAACTTGAATTTTGCTTGCTCCTGCTTCTCGCAAACGCTCAATAGTCGGAATTTCATTTTCCTCTGGAATAACTGTTGTGTCGTCTTTAGAGTAAACAAAGTAGAGTGGTAAATCTTTTAGTTTCTCAATATCATCATCGGTGACAAATTGATCTTCCATAGCTTCACAAAGAAGCATGTAAGCATCATATTCTGTGCCGTATTCTCTAGCTAAAATCATCCCCATATAGCCGCCATTAGAGCAGCCTGCGATAATGACTTTTTTAGCCCCGACTTTTTCTTTGTATTCCGCAATCAATTCATGGAGTGATTCAGTGTAGTGAGAAGTTCCGTCTGAGACTATACGACCATCAACTAGCTCATCGCTACCACTTTTATCCATCCAGAAACTTGGAGATTGAGGCACTAGGACATGTGCATCACCAATTGTTTTTTGAAAATCTTCTTTCGCTAGGTTTGCGGCTTCATTTCCCAAAAGACTGATATAAGGATCCGTATTTTCTTTACCACCTTCCAAAAGACCATGGAGCCAAACCACTAAGGTATCGCTGTCCTCATCAGGTTCAGAATAAGCATATTGATACTTAGTGCCATCTGCTGCTTGATAAGAATCTAGCTCAAATTCCTCTGCAGAATGTGATAGGTTAGTCATCTTCGGATTAATGTCTAATGACGTCACTTGGCTACCTCCTGCTGTCAAATCGCTATCTTCAGAAAGCTTAACAGTGACATCATAAAGTTTTGGATATTGACTAGTTGGTGAATCCGGAGCTTGTATGAAATAGCGGCCATCATTTGGACCAACTGTCATTTCAATCGTCAGGTAATCACTATTCTTGTCCTGCTTTTCACCATTTTCATCACTAGCATAGGCCTCAATAACTGTTCGATCAAAGTCTGTCTCAACAAGACCTTTCTCAGGCTCCATCCAATTGAAAATTTCCTTTTTCTCAGAAATCAAGAAATCATCTTCGGAAATCGTTGAAGCGTCGATTTCCTTATCCAGTTTAAGAGTAATTTTATTGATACTTTCTCCCCAGTCGTCACCTTGGAGATAGGCTGAGTAAGTACCTGTAACATCCACACTTTCTGCTGTTTTATCATTTTGACAAGCAGCGAGTCCTGAGACCAAGCACAAAGTTGTTGCAAAAGTTACATATTTTTTCATGATTCTACCTCAATCCAAATTTTCACCATTAGATGCAATCACATCCTTATACCAATAAAATGAATCCTTGCGATAGCGTTTAAAGCTGCCATTGCCCTGACTATCCACATCTACATAGATAAAGCCATAGCGTTTGTCAATGGTTCCTGTCGACAAGGCCATAAGGTCAATGGCACTCCATGGAAGATAACCGATAACATCCACTCCTTGCGCAATAACATCTTTCAGGGTTTTGATGTGTTCTTTCAGATAGGCAATACGGTAATCATCATGGATTTTTCCATTAACTAATTCATCTTTAGCACCCAGACCATTTTCTACAATCATGATAGGAAGTTGGTAGCGATCATAGACACGGTGTAAGAAAATCTCCATACCTTTAGGATCAATCTGCCAACCAAATTCACTTTCAACCAGATAAGGGTTTTTAAGGCCAGATAATAGATTACCACTGACTGTTTTGGCATCAGGATCAATACCGATACAAGATGACATATAGTATGAGCAAGAATAGAAATCAACAGTCCCTTTTTTGATGATGTCTAGATCCTCTTCTTCCACATCCAGTTGGATGTGGTTCTCAGCAAAGTATTCCTTAATGTAATAAGGATAGGCTCCTTTAATCATGACATCACTACAGAACATGTTTTTAATCAGATTTTCTTTATCCGCCAAACGAACATCTTCTGGATTTGGTGTCAAAGGATAGTTGAGCATAGAAGCTATCATACAGCCCATTTGGAAATCCGGATTGATGGATTTGGCCAAGACAACAGCTTTTGCACTGGCAACAAACTGATGATGGAGACATTGAAGACGAAGTTGGAGTGTATTTTCTTCCGAACGAATTGGAGAAAAGACACCACCAGCTGTCATAATCCCAAAGGGTACCAACATACAATTGATTTCGTTAAAGGTAATCCAGTATTTCACCTTGTCTTTGTAACGTTCAAAGATGGTTTGACAATATTTCAAGTACAAATCAATCATATCACGTTTTGACCAGCCCCCTCTAAGAGCTAGTTCAAAAGGGGGTTCATAATGTGAGATAGTGACGATCGGTTCAATACCATATTTTGCCAACAAATTAAAAACCTTATCATAAAAAGCAAGACCAGCTTCATTAGGCTCAGTTTCTAAACCTGTTGGATAGATACGAGTCCAGGCAATGGACATACGATAGGAATTAAGCCCCATCTCTGCCATCATAGCAATATCTGCCTCATAACGGTTGTAAAAATCTACTGCTGTATGTGAAGAGTAATAACGCCCTTCTTGTACACCTCTTGTTTCTTCACGATGTCCAGTTGTTTGTGCTAAAACATCAATGACACTAACACCTTTTCCATCTTGATTCCAACCGCCTTCTACTTGATTGGCCGCCGTAGAGGCTCCCCAGAAAAATTTATCTTTCATTATTTCCTCTTTCCATTCTTCTAAACAATTTAAAGGTAAAAAGGGATAGTAATTATCCCATTTTACAATTTTTTCTAAGTATTTTGTTCTTCATCAAAACCGATAACATAAGTAATAACAAAAGTAATGATGAATGACAAAGCTGATGTCAACAAGGCGATAATCAAGTTGCTGTTTTCACCAATAAAGATTGGCAATGAGAGCAAGCTAGGACTAACAAAGCTATAGGCTGTCAAATGCAGAAGTCCTGCAATACATCCTGAGATGAATGAACCAAGTAACATCGCATAGAAAGGTTTTTTAAAGCGAAGGTTAACACCGTAAAGAGCAGGTTCTGTAATACCAAGGACTGCTGAAATTGCAGCTGAAACAGCGACACTCTTAGTTGCTTTATTTTTAGCACGCGCAGCGACACCTGCTGCTGCACCACCTTCAGCAATATTAGCTACTAAACCTGAAGGAATCAAAACTGCATCGAAACCTTGGCTTGCAAACATAGTGATAATCAAAGGAATAAGAGCATTGTGCATACCAGTCAAAACGAGAAGTGGGAAAAGCGCAGCATTAAGACCAACTGCCAACCAACCCCATTGGTTCATAAGATTAGCAAATACTTGGAAGTAGTCACCTAAAAGACTGCCTAAAGGTGCAATAACAATCAACATAATTGGAGCAGTAATCAAGAGTGTCAACATAGGACGCAAGAAAACTTTAACAACATTTGGTGAAATTTTCGCTGTAAACATATCCACATATTTTGCCAACCAAACTGTCAAAATAACTGGAAGAGCTTGTGCACTGTAGTCTACAATCTTAACAGGAAGACCAGCTAAACTTGTAAAAGCAGCACCTTCTTCACCTGCTAAAGTTAAAAGTGTAGGGTGGATAATAATCGCCCCTAGAACCATACCGATGAAAAGATCGACATTCAATCGCTTAGCAGCTGTATAACCAACCATAACAGGAAGGAAATAGAAGACTGTATCAGCAACCATGAAAAGAATTTGGTAGGTAGAACTATCTGAAGACAATAGATTGAAAGTTGACAATAGATAAAGGACAACCTTAATCATCCCGCTCCCAGCAATAACTGGTATTAATGGTGTGAAACAGCTAATGAAGACATCCAAAGCATTGTTCAAATAACCTTTAAAACCTTTTGGTTTTTCAGGAAGATGATCTGCTTCAACTTCTCCTTGAAGTTTAGAATTTTCAAATAAAGCTGAGAAGGCTTTATAAACATTTGAAACTTCATTACCAATGATGATTTGATATTGACCACTAGCCTTAGCAACACCAATGATGCCTTCAAGATTTTCAAGATAGGCAGTATCCGCCTTAGACTCGTCTCTCAATTTTAGACGTAGACGTGTAACACAGTGTGTCGCTGACTCGATGTTAGATTCTCCACCCACATGCGTAAGAATCTCTTGACTAAGCTTATTGTAATCCATAGCTTATCTCCTCTTTGTTTTTGATAGCTTTATTTTACGGGAAAATAGCAGAGCTTTCCTCATGATTTTTATGAGAAAAAACAAAAATAATTAACCTGATAGTCCGAGAAAAAATATCAGATTAATTATTTGAAATATTTTTTAAGATTTTCCTTAATAAAGATAAATAATGTGACTGTAACAAATCTCATTAGCTTGCAGTTCAGTCTGCCAATTCAAATGACCATCAGAAACAGTTACCTGTGACAGGGTCAAACTTGGGACAGCTTGGGACTTGAGATAATCAATTTCAGAATCCCCAAAAGTAGTCACATCATCCAAGAAAACTTTAGACATCAAGTCTTGAAGACTACCAGATTTCGAATTAACGACACGCGTTTTAATCAGATAGGTCCCCACTTTTATTCCCTCAATATCAAAATTTAAACTTAATTTTTCTAAGTTCTCAAAGTAGTCTTCATAACGATAGTGCTGATTATCATCTGTTTGAGAATAATAGCGATAATTCAATTGTGAACAATTATGACTAACAATACTAATATTATGACCAGAAGAGGTTACCAAAGCCTTGTCGTCAAAAGCAAGTAAGTCCCGTCCATGACGACTGAGAAAGGAATGAGCATAATAAGATGGTTTTTTAATACCATGTTGGCTAACACAACCCTCACCACCGAATGTTAGATTACCATTTCTATGATCCAGTAGAGAATCTAAAGGCGGACTCCAAGCCAAATCTTCTAACATTCCCAAACAAGCTAGTGTATTTTTGATGATTGAGGCTGCTTTAAAAGTAGAATCATTAATCCAGAGATGGTAAGGCTGATAATCACGCCACTCGACAATGTGATAATAGTGCTGGGATTTATCAAGTTCAGTTTGAACCATCTCTAGCTGATTTTTGATGTAATTAACATCTGTCACAGTCTGAAAGACAAGATTGTCCTTACTATCTTTGTTAGCAATATGAGGGAGAACATGGAAGGTTAGGTGGTCAATCTTTGGAATAATACCACTTTTGACCTTGGTCATAAATAAACGAAAACTTGAAATGTCTCCCAAAATAAAACCTGGTCCATATAAACTTTCCTCAATTTTGTAACATTTTAGAAGATCCGAAATCATTTGATAGGCTGAAGCATAATATTGGCATTTTTGGTCATCAAAAATCGTAACATAATCTAGTTCAAAACGCCATTGTCGTAGACGTTCTATGCTGTAACGGTTGGAAAAATGAGAAAGCAATCCCTTTAAATAGGTCATATAGGATTCCTGACGCTCAAATTCTCTGAAATCAAGAACAAATTGAAACTTGAGATTCAACCTGACTAAGAAATCCATGTAGGACTCTTCCTCAAAATAGGAATAGCCCCGATTATAATCTTCTGGATAATCCAACTTTAAGCGAACATATTCAAACTGCATTTCAGACTGAAAATCCAAAAACTGCTCTTCTGTTCTTTTTTGATTAAGTTTAGTAACATCCCCAATATTGATAACCTTTTGCCAGTAAGCATCGGTAGCTTTTCGATCACTAACATCAATAAAGAGGTCTTGCTGATTATCTTCTTGCTGCTCTGCTATTTGTCCTTCCAAAAGTTGTGATAAGACTTGAAAATCAGCTTTGACGTCTTGGACTTCTTGCTTTCTTTGAACTTTTTTAAAATCACTAGGTAATTCTTGATATTTCTCTTTATAAGCCCTATTAAAAGCATTTACGTTGGCAAAACCACTGTCTAAAGCCACCTCTAAAATGGTTTTATCGGAGTCCAGCAATTGATTTTTGGCAAAATCTAAACGGACAGCTGTGAGATACTTATAAAAGGTGACTCCCATGATCTCTTTAAATAATTTAGAAAAGTATTGAGGAGTCATAAAGAAATCCCCACTAATCTTTACCAAACTTAAATCTGATTGAAAATGCTCTGCTATATAGTGTTCAAACCTTTCTGACAGAGACAAACTTCCTAAAGAAAGCTTACTGATTCTGAAATGATTCATGAGCAAGAGATAAAGTTTGTAGGTATACTCTTGAAAAGAAACTTTAGCAAAAGGATCTTCTTCAGAATTTGCTAGCAAAAGTTTTGTCAAACACTCTCTCAAAGGCCTAAAATTATCATTTTTTTCCTGGCTACTGTCACAAGCAAATAACAAGTGCTTATCTTGAAAAAGTCTAACTAACTCCATCTCGTCAATATAGAAAATAGCATAAGTCATCTTATTCACTTCACTTTGTTCAACGAGCATTTTATCTGCAGCATTGACTAATAAAATGTCAAATGTATCAAGTTTTTGCTCATTGACTTCTAGGGGCGATGAAAGGTTGTAGAGTATTTTGACTTTATGATTCTCTACTTGAATTCCCTTATCATAAATGTGTATACTAAGCATTATTTCTCCAATTCAACTTGTAAGCGTTTGTCACTTCTCTCCATTATAGCCTAAAAACTGCTTTCAGAAAACCTGAAGCAGTTTTATTTCTTCAATTAATTTTTTAAACGATGATCATTTTTTCTCTGGTATAAGTTCCACCGTTAAAGCTGTTTTCATCCCCATTTTCATCGAAAATATCAAGGAAAGGCGGCATATAGGAACAAGATGCTGCAAAGCGAACAGAGACATCATGGAAACCTTGGGCTAAACCGCCTTTTTGCATGACCTTTAGAGTTGCAACGTCAGTGATGCGCCAAAAGTCATTTGAAGCCTGAGCCAATTCATCAACAGTATAATCTTTGCCATTGATTTCCCAAATAACTTGTTCTTTAGCATAGGTTACGCCATCGACAATGAGTTTTCCGGGACGAAGCTGACTAAGCCAAACGCCACGATAATAATCTGAGCGCACACAAACTTGGAATCCTACAACTTCTCCATCTTCAACAATATTATGAAATCCACGATATTGAATAACTTGTGATTCTAACATGTTCTTACCTCCTTAATGTCCCAAAATGCGTTTCATCATGACATGGTGTTTACGAAGTTCTTGAGAAACAAAACCTGCTACATCCTTCTTCTCTCCCTCATATTCACTGAGTAGGTAGCCTTCCCAACCATGTTCCTTGAGAATTTCCAAAACTTCTGGGTAAGGAATAGTTAACTCATTAAAGTCATCATCCATCTTATTAAACTTAGCATGGATACATTTGACATAAGGCAGAAGCGGGATAATTTCTTCTGGCAAAGAATGTTTAGAATCTGGATTAAAGACAACAACTCCCGGTACATCAAAACGGTTTTGGAAAACACTGAGGTCAATATTAAGTCCAAAATTCTTAGTTCCTGTTTCTTCAATGAAGTCCACATAATCCTGAACAAATTGGTCTGCCAAAACTGTTGTTAAATGAATTTCCGGGCACATGATGACATCATATTTTTCCGCCTCAGGTAAGACACTTTTGATAATCTCACGCCAGTTTTCTACTGGTGCAAGTTCACCATTGATAACCCCCATCTTAGTTCTGAGAATCTTGAAACCAAGTTTATTAGCAATCTTAAAGTCATTGATTAATTTTTCACGCGCCTCCTCCAAGCTCATATCTCTATCTTTATAGAGTCGTGTATCAATCCAATGACCGTACTCAGCAGGTTCAATATTGTATTTTTGACAAAGACGATTCCATTCTGCTAGGTAGTCGTCACTCAATTCTGGATAAGAGTCAATGTGTGAATTAGCTAGAATTTCAATACCTGTAGCTCCCATGTCGTACATGTCTTTGAAGCAATCTTCCAAATTCATACTGCGGCCATATTCACCAGAATAGCTATAAATGGCTACACCACGTTTGATTTTATTAGTCATGTTTTTCCTCCTTGATTTATCTAAACTCATTATAGTGTAAACTGTAAAGTAAAACTCACCACATTTTATGATTACTGGTCACCATTTATCTTGAAGATAGGTGAAAAAATTCGTCCCAGTTTAGAAATGTATGATTGATTTTTATCTTCTCACTTAACTTAAACTTAAAGGCAATATAAAAAAGTCACCTCCCGAAGGAGGCGATTGCAGTCAAAATATTAAAGACTTTAAAGGAGTTTATTGTTTATTAAAATGGTAACCTAAGCTTCCTTATTCTTCAAAAGAAGAAGATCATCACCGTTAGCAACTTGAGCAGTATTCAAATCTTTAACTTCAGCGTATTCTGCTGCATTCGTTACAAGAACCATAACTGTATCATCAAGTTTTTCTTCTGCGATAAGTTCACGATCAAAGGCACCTAATTGGTCACCAGCTTTAACCTTGTCACCAACCTTAACCATCTTAGCAAATCCTTTACCGCCTAGATTAACAGTATTGATACCGATGTGAAGCAAGATTTCAGCACCACTGTCAGTTCTTAAAGTATACACATGTCCTGTTGGTGCAATTGTAGTTACTTCACCTGCTGCAGGAGCTACCAAGAGGTTAGCAGATGGTTTAATACCGACACCTAGACCCAAAGCACCACTAGCGAAGACATTGTCTTTGATATCAGCAAGAGCGATAACTTGACCAGCAACTGGTGCATAGAGTTTTTCGTCTTTAACATCACTTGGTACTTCTGCAACTTGGTCAACTTTAGCACGGATAGTACGTTTGTCTTCCAATTCAAAGTGGATTTCTTCCATACGTTTTTCAGAAAGATTCCAGAAGACAAAGGTTACAAGAGCTGCCAAGATAAAGAGAACAGCTGGAGCTAAGTTAACGACTAAGTTAATACCATTAAGAACAGTTTCAGTTTGTTGAGCATTTGGTTGGTAACCCATGGCACCAAGAACAAGAACGCCGACTGAAGCACCTACGGCATTACCAACTTTAGTAGCAAGTCCATATGTGGCATAGGCTGTACCGTCAGTACGAACCCCTGTTTTCCACTCTTGGTAGTCAACAGCATCCGCAACCATGGTAAGGGTAATAGGGAATCCAATACCAGAGAAACCATAGATAACATGTCCGACAATAACCATTGGGAGGTTTGAAAAATCAGTGAAATAGATGAGCAAGAGTCCTAGACCTTGAATGAGCAAGGAAACAGCTAGGACCATACGTTTACCAAAACGTTTAACTAATGGCACTACCAAGAATGAACCAACAGCACCACCGATTGATGGAAGTGTCATCAAGAGAGCGATAAGAGTGAAAGCCCCCAAACAGTAAATAACATAGTAAGTTGTCAATGCAATACGACCCATAAAAGCTGTCATTTGCAAGATCATGATGACCAAAAGGATCATCAAATATTTGTTTCCAAGGACATTTTTAATGGTTGTTCCAAAAGAAACTTTTTCGCTACGAATAGGTTTAACCACTTCTTTTGATGTTTTGAAAACACCATAGAAGATTGGAAGTGAAATGATGGCATAAATAACTGCTGTTGTTAGGTAACCAGATTGAGTAGCAACCTTAGAACCTCCTGAGAAGGCTAACATAATAACTGCTGATAGAGAGTTAACGATAATCATACCAACGTTCATACCAACAGAACGGAAGGCATTGAGAATATTACGCTCATTTTCATCACTAGACATAACTGCTGCCATGGCACCGTATGGAATGTTAACCAGAGTATAAAGCATACCTGCTACAACATAGGTGAAGGCCGCCCACATGACCCCAGCAGAGCCATTTCCAAAAGGACCAGTGAAGGTCAAAACACTAAAAACAGCTAAGAAAGGTGATCCAAAGAGAATATAGGGTCTAAAGCGTCCCCACTTAGATTCGGTTCGCTCAGCAATCATCCCCATAACAGGGTCATTAAAGGCGTCAAAGAGACGCGCTCCCAACATAATGGCTGAAACCGCTGCAGGTGCCAAGCCAACAATATCAGTATAGTAAACGGTTAGGTAAGTACCTACAAAAGTCCAAACGAACTGACTGGCTAAGTCCCCCATCCCGTACATCATAATACTGAATTTACTCAGTTTTTGTTTCTGATTATCCATTAGATCTGCCTCCAGAAATTCTTTTAATGTAAGTGTTGCAACGTTATTTACAATCCTATTAAACCAAAAATGTAAGCGTTTAACTCTTCTGTATTTGCTTTCCTAATAGCACTTTTTTGGCATCTTCGATAATTATTTCTTTAAGAGTTTAAAAAAAGACCATATTTTATTAAAACTTTAAGGTCACAGATCAGATTGAAGACACAAAAACCCTGCCTAAAGCAGAGTTTTTAAAAAAATATTTTCTATTACACTAAGATTGTTATATTTTTAACTAATCTCAATCAAGACCATGTCATGTGGTTTTAATTCTGTCCGAAATTCCAGTAAATTATCACGTGACACAATTAAATCTGTTTTCAAACTTGGTATGCATCTATATTTAAGATAATTGATTTCTTCACGGTTAAAATTAGTGTTCGAACTGACTTTTTCTGCTTCTGTAAGGAATGCTCCCCCACTATTGCCAATTCTACGAGTCTTCATTTTATAAGTTCTTTTATCATCATCAGTCGGTATCTTAAATTGAAATTTTCTATTACCATCATTCTCAAACAGAGAAGCAATATTTTTAGCAGTAAAAGGTTCATTCCCTGAATAATAATAAAGACTATTGAGATGACAATAATGATAAAGTAGAATAACAATTTTACGTCTTGACTTAGTAATAACAACTCCTTCGGAGAAATAAAGTAGCTGATTTCCAAGAGAATTAAGGAAGTCAAAAGCATAAAAACTAGGTTTAGCTATACCACTCTTAGAAATAAGGCCACTTCCTCCAAAACTCTCTTTTTCATTAACATCAAAACTAGTGAAAGAAATATCCGAGAATTGCCAATAGCCTACTAAATCACAAATATCAAGCAGAGCTAAAAGATTCTTGATAATATATGGCCCCTTGAAAGCAGAATCATTAATAATATCCCTTGAGCTATTGGTCAAATTGAATTCCGAAACAATCAATTTTGAACACAGCTGAGCCTGTTCAATAATATGCTTAGCTTCTCTCAAACTAGCTTTCAAAAAATTACTGTCTGATGAAATGAGAGCCTGACTATCTGCATTGTCAAAATTTTGTTTCAAGATATCTAAGGAATAGGCAGTGAAAGTGATAAAATCAGGTTTAACTTTTTGAACAGACCAGGTTTGAATAAAGTCCTTATAGCTATCCTTCTCAAGATTAAGAGTAATACCACTACCACCTACTTCTAAATCTGGAATAATGCCTTGAATTTCTTGTTTGATTAAACTAAAAAATGTCAAATAATCTTCAGTCTTTGTCAAATCTAGTTGGTTGTCATTCAGTTTCAGCAAAGCTAATTCTTCTTGAGCGATAGTTTCTAAGACGTGAGTATTAGGTTTCCAAAGTTCAATTTTCCACTTAGCCACCTCATCATACCCATATCTATCTAGAAAATGTTGAATCAGATTACGGTATCGTTTTAAAATTTCTGCCATGTCATGTGATGGTAATTGAAAGGCTTCTCGACTAATAATGGTCTCAACTGATTGATGAATTTGTTTTCCTTTAAATCCTAAGTCCAAGAAAGGAATTAAATTCATATCTAAAATATTTTGAACGATTTCATCAACCTTAGAAAAATCAAAGTAATCACCTTTTTGTTTTAAAATCGTATCACTCAGCAGTCCCCAAATGCGGCCAAACCGGAAAGAAGTATAAGAATTAGTGAAACCAATCTCCTTGACTAAAGAGGTATGTAGTAAATCACCAGCATAGCCTAAATTAATCAATAGTTTATCTTTTTCAAACTCAAGAATCTTCTCAGGGTCAAAGGTAATTGACATATCAGTTGACTGAACAGCATTTTCCTGCAAGTATTCTTGAATATCATCATAATTGATTGTTTCTTTTTCACGACCCGATGACGAAACTAACAGATTATTTTTAATTTCTAAACGATAGTCACTAGGTGTCATCCCTTGATATTTTTTAAAAATACGGTTAAAGGAATTAATATTGGAAAAGCCAGCTGAATAGGCAATATCAGTAATGCTATCTTCACTTTCCAACAGTAGCTGTCTAACCTTGGCAAGACGTCTTCGAATAAGATATTCGGAAACACCCACTCCGTTCTGCTCTTTAAATACACGAGACAAATACTGCTCAGTGACATAAAGTTGATCTGCTAAGTCCGACAGCCTGATATCTTTTTCAAAATTATTATCAATATAAAATTTTAAATCTTCAATCTGCCCACGAATATTTTTCTGATGATTGCTACGCAGCTTAACTTGATAATAATCTTCAAGCAGAGTAATCAATGTAAAATACTGTTTATAAACCTTGGACTGATTACTTTTATCCTTTAATATTTTCATCAAGAGCAGCTGACGTAATTGATAGACCAAGTCATTATCCATGGCCCGTGGCTTGTTAATGCTATCTCCTCGAAAAGCAAGAACATAGTTGTCATTTGAATTTTTAGCAAAGTAATCTAGCGTAAAATAAAAAACTTTTGCATCATTCTTAACTTGGCAATCGTATTTATCTGTTTTGGAAAGAATCAAAAAATCATCTTTTCCAAGTTTAAGCTGACTGGACTGATTTTTGATGACTGCTTCACCAAAGAGAACATAAACGATATGAATTCTTGAATCAAAATACTGAATTTCCTCTGAGTGACTTAATGCCCTAATTTTGATATTATCCCAGGGATTTGAAAAGTCCATTTTTCCACCTCTTTTCTGTATGCGCTTTCTTGCAAAGAACTATTATATCATATTTCTGACCATTCGAAAAATAAAACTTTTGATGGTTTTTAATGAGAATAATAGTTTATTTCTAAATAAATTTTTTAAATAAAAAGAATCTAACTCTCTCGCTAGATTCTACATGAACTATTTAAAAATAATGACAAACTAGCACTCCCAAGCTTTTTCACCATCCAAATATGTGGCTACTAGTTCAAAATCTTTATCAAGAACGATAAAGTCTGCTGCGTAACCTTCTTTAATTTGTCCGCAGACGTCATCAATGCCAACAGAGATTGCTGGAACTAGGCTTGCCATTTTTATAGCCTCTTCTGGTCTTGCAAGACCCCAGTTGATCACATTTTTTAAGCCGTCTTTGAGTTTCAAAACTGAACCTGCTAAATTACCAGAATCTTTGAGCCTAGCTGTGCCGTTTTCCACGGTAACAGGAAATTCACCAAGCCTATAGTCTCCATCTGGGCATCCACCAGCTCGCATACAGTCAGTGATGAGGGCCACATGGTCGTAACCTTTCTGCTTCATTAGGATGTCCCCGGCTTCAGGAAGTGAGTGGTGCCCATCACAAATCCACTCAGCATAAGTATTAGGGATATGAAAAGCAGACCCCACCATGCCCAATTCTCGGTGGCTCAAACCCCTCATGCCGTTGTAGACGTGAACCCAGACTGATGCCCCAGCTTCAACAGCTGATTTAGCCTGGGCATAGGTAGCATTCGAGTGACCTAGGGCTACTGTTACTCCTTGCTCCTTCAGGGCTGAAACAAAGTCCGTTACCCCCTCACGCTCTGGTGCCAAAGCAATTTTCTTTATTAGTCCCTTTGCTGCCTTTTGCCAGCCTGCAAACTCCTCTAAACTAGGGTCTGACATGTAAGCCTCATTTTGAGCTCCCTTATACTCTTCAGTGAAATAGGGGCCTTCAAAATAGATTCCTTGAATTTTGGCACCGGTCTCAGTCCCTGCAACCTGAGCAATTGATTCAGCTGCCTTGGTCAAAGCTTCCGAACTAGATGTCAGCGTCGTTGGAAGAAAGCTTGTCACACCCGTTTCAAGCAAGGCTTGACTCATTTTTAAGATGCCCTCTGAACTGCAGTCCATAACATCGCAATCAGCGTAGCCATGGATATGGGTATCCACAAGACCTGGTGCAATCTTGTAACCTGAATAATCTAACACCTCAGCATCGTCAGGAACTTGGCTCTGCCATTGCCCAAAAATACCGTCTGTAACTTCTAAAAATCCTCCAGTTTTGAGTCCATCCGGGAAGAAAAACTGGTCAGCTTTCACAAATCTGGTCATAAAGCGCCTCCATTCTATATGAATCTATTATACGCCTATCAATGACTTTTGTAAATGGTATATACCAAAATAACAACCTGCCGTCTAAAAAAGCCACTCTTGCGAGTGACTTCAGAATTATAAATTTATAGTCCTTTGTAGATAGCGACTGCATTTTCAGTTGTGAAGCCGTATTCTTTGAAGATACGGTCACCTGGTGCAGAAGCTCCCCATGTATCGATTGTAAGCGTTGCGCCATTGAGACCAACATATTTGCCCCAACCGAAGCTTGATCCAGCTTCGATAGCCAAACGTTTTGTGACTGCGGCTGGAAGAACTGCTTCCTTGTAGGCTGCATCTTGCTCATCAAAGAGATTTTGTGATGGCATAGACACCACGCGCACATGCACACCTTCTGCTTCAAGGGTTGCTTGCGTATCAAGAGCCAACTTCACTTCAGAACCAGTTGCGATGATGATACCATCCATCTCGCCCTTAGCTTCAGAGATAACGTAAGCCCCTTTATTGATACCTTCTTGGGCCAATTGAGCTGTGCCTTCAAGAACAGGAAGGTTCTGGCGCGTCAAGACAAGCATGGTTGGGCGGTCAGTTTCAGCCAAGGCGCGTTGCCAAGCGGCGTTGGTTTCATTTCCATCTGCTGGACGAATGACATTGAGGTTAGGCATAGAACGCACACTTGCCAATTGTTCAACTGGCTCATGTGTTGGGCCATCTTCACCAACGGCAATTGAGTCGTGTGTCATGACGTAGACAGTTGGCAAGCTCTGCAATGCTGCCATACGAACTGCTGGAAGAAGGTAGTTAGAGAAGACAAAGAAGGTTCCGCCATAAACACGTGTACCACCGTGAAGAGCAATACCGTTCATAGCAGCTGCCATAGCGAATTCACGCACACCAAACCAGATATTGCGGCCTGCATAATTATCCGCTTGGAAGTCTGTCTCAGCAGCAACCATAGTGTTGTTTGATGCTGAAAGGTCAGCTGATCCACCCCAGAATTTCGCTACTTGCTCAGAAATTTGTTGAATAGCTTGTTGGCTAGATACACGGCTAGCTACTGCTGAACCAAGTTCATGAGCTTTAAGATCAACTTGGATTGGTTTATTTGCGAATGCTTCTCGGTATTCTGCTGCCAATTCTGGATAAGCTTTTTCATATTCAGAGAATTTCGTATTCCAAGCATTTTCAGCAGCTTCTCCGCGGAATTTGATACCGACTTCAAAACGACGTGCAACTTCTTCTGGAACTGTGAATGCTGGATAGTCATAACCATAAACTTCCTTAGCATGGTCAATGCCTTCTTGGCCGATTGGTGCACCATGAACAGCTGATGTGCCTTGTTTTTGGGCACCATAACCGATGATTGTTTTAACTTCAATGATAGATGGTTTGTCAGTTTCAGCTTTAGCGGCTTCAAGAGCGCTAGCAATTGCTTCCAAATCATTACCATCTTCAACAAGAATATGCTGCCAACCGTAGGCTTCGAATTTTCCTTTGATATCTTCTGTAAAGGCCATCGATGTTGGTCCATCAAGTGAGATATCATTTGAATCGTAAAGAAGAACCAATTTTCCAAGTTTAAGGTGACCCGCTAAACTTGCTGCTTCTTGACTGACACCCTCCATAAGACAACCATCACCGTTAAGAGCGTAAGTGTAATGATCAACAATGTCAAATCCAGGTTTATTGAATTTAGCCGCCAAATGAGCTTCTGCCATAGCCATACCAACAGCATTAGCAATCCCTTGTCCAAGAGGACCTGATGTTGCTTCGACACCATCTGTATGGTTAACTTCAGGGTGACCAGGTGTTTTAGAACCCCATTGACGGAAGTTTTTAAGGTCATCCATGCTGACATCATAGCCAGACAAGTGAAGCAAGCTATATAGAAGAGCAGATCCATGCCCTGCTGAAAGCACAAAACGGTCACGATTTGACCAAGAACGACTAGTTTTTGGATTAACGTTCATCACGTGATTCCAAAGCACATAGGCCATTGGTGCAGCACCCATAGGAAGCCCTGGGTGACCTGAATTTGCAGCTTGAATAGCTTCAATCGAAAGTGAACGGACAGTATTAACTGCCAACTGATCTATAGCATCAAATGTCATGAGTGAAACCTTTCTGTTTTTAAGGACTTAAAGTAATATTGTTCGGATTCTATTATACCATAAAATAATAAGCGTTATCAAAAAGAAATAGAATTTGTTTAATTCATTGTTGCCTTAATGTGTCGTATATAATTGACACTCTTCTTAGAATATTTTATAATAAACATGTCAAATATATGCGACATTCTTTGGAAGGAGCCTCTATGAATCGCGTCAAAGAATTCCGACAGAAAGTCGGAAAATCTCAATTAGCCTTAGCCAAGGAAATTGGCGTTTCTAGGCAAACTATCAATATGATTGAAAATAACAAGTACAATCCCTCCCTAGACCTTTGCATTAATTTAGCTCGAGCATTAGGAACGGATTTAAATAGCCTTTTTTGGCTGGAAGGAGAATATCATGATTAAAGAAAATATGACAGATAAGATTATCAAGCGATTTTATAGCATCACTGGTCCACTAGATGAATACAAACGTCAAGAAGTGGATAAAATAGGCAATCTTTCCTTTATTGGACTTAGCAGTATTTTATTATTAGCCAATCTTCCTGCTTATTATTTCGGGCTTAAATACCCTGAACTCATGTCTTGGGCATACCCTCTTTTTGTTACAATAACAATATTAGTTGCTTTCTTTTGGGTTATGACAAAAAGCAGAGCGGCCCAAGTGACTAGTATTGATTTGCAAGAATTAGATGAGAAGGAACAGAAACAAGTCCAACATGTCGGCCTAAAAACAGGACTCATCTTCACTTGTTTCATGTGGCTCTTCTTACCATATGGCAGTGACCAAGCCTATCTAACTGAATTATTCAGTTTAAAAGTAATCATTGGAGCTGTCATTGCCGGTCTCCTCTTTGGTATTTCTGTGCACTTTCTCGTCAAATCAAGAGAAAATACGGATTAGAGGAGTGCTTATTACATAAAAGCCCCGGCCAAAATTTGAACTGCTCCCTGTCAAGTGGACAACGAAATAATAAAAGATTAAGCAACGGCCTTGTTCCTCATTTCAAGAGGAGCGAGGCCGTTGTGCTTCTCTTGAAATCGTTGATTATTGTAAAAATAGATGT
>Ga0334887_1000119_pt1 | contig 125627 bp, 110 predicted proteins | sample GraSluR1_MG_10_FD_207217 | JGI IMG/M metagenome (GOLD analysis project Ga0334887, IMG submission 207217) | Sludge microbial communities from methane-producing bioreactor in Wageningen University, Netherlands - Granular Sludge_18_07-R1 | ecosystem: Engineered > Bioreactor > Anaerobic >...
TGTTCATTTGGCTACCTCCCTTTCTTTTAGTCGTGGTGTTCCTGCACCACTGTTAAGATCCAAGAAAGATGGTAGCCTTTTAACTGTCTGTCGGGCAAGGCCGTTCTATAACATAGTCACTCAAGCGACTCAAGCCGCCTTTACGGCGGACACTTCGCGCAGATGGACCTGAACTGCATCGTTGAGAGGTACCGGTCTCCGCGGTCGGGGAAGAGGATGACTATGGTCCCGTGGTCGATCATCTTTGCGAGGCGAAGGGCGACAGCCGCGGCGGCGCCGCTTGAGGTGCCGACGAATATCCCTTCCTTCTGGGCAAGCAGGCCCGTCATCTCGAAGGCCTCGCCGTCCTCGACCATCTCCTTGAGGTCGAGCTCGTCGCGATTATAGATGGGGGGCACCATGGATTCGCGCATGTTCTTGAGACCCTGGATGGTGTGGCCCATGACGGGCTCGACGCCGACTATCTTGACCTCAGGTTTCACGGACTTGAGGTAGCGGCCGGTTCCCATTAGGGTGCCCGTTGTTCCCATGCCGGCGACGAAGTAATCTATCTCGCCGTCCGTCTGGCGGTATATCTCGGGGCCCGTTGTCTCGAAGTGGGCGCGGACGTTGTCGGGGTTCTCGTACTGGTTGGGCATATAGTATTTCTTCGGCTCGTCGTGAAGGAGTGTGAGGGCCTGCCTGATGGCGCCGTCAATGTTCTCCTTGGCGGGTGTGAGAAAAACCTGGGAGCCGAGGCCCTGGAGGATGAGCCGCCGTTCATTGCTTACACACGCGGGCATGCATAGCTCGACGTGGTATCCTTTTGCCGCCCCTATCATGGCGATGGCGATGCCCGTGTTGCCCGAAGTGGGCTCGAGGATGGTCTTGTCTTTAGTCAGCTCGCCCCGCTCCTCGGCCTTGGTTATCATGTAGAGGGCGGGACGGTCTTTGACGGACCCGCCGGGGTTACAGCCCTCCAGTTTACAGAGTATTTTGACGTTGGGGTTGGGGTTGATGTTGCACAGTTCCACGAGTGGCGTGTTGCCGATTGCGGAGAGAATGTTCATGCGTTATTGACCTCTCATAATGCGTGATATATGCGACAGATTCTAGCAGAACGGGAGGCAACGGACAAGGAAAATCAGGGACTTGCACCGGCGAGGCGCGGGCGCAAGTCCCTGATGGGGAAGACTATTTCGCCGTGGGGCTGCACACCGGGTTGGGGAAACAGTGGAGCTGACAGGCTCCTACCTTGATCTTGAACTCGTTGAGAAGGTCGCCCATGTCCCCGTAAGAGACGCCTTCCGCGTCGGCGAGCTTCATGGCCTGTTCGCATGTGATCTTTCCGTCAGCGCCCAGACGGGCCTTCGCCTTTTCTATTATCGCCTGTTTGTCCATTCTGTCCTCCTAACGTTATGTGTTGTCCTGATGCCGCAAACCTTTCCTCCAAAGCTCTCTGGCTCCCGGATCGAGTCCTGGATGACGACTGGAGAGAAACCGGGATCACGGCGGGGGAAAAGGTTTTTCGTCAGTCCGCGTCGTTACCGGAATCTTCCCGTCCCTACATCCCTGCTATATCCCTGCCGAACTGCACCGCCTGTGCCAGTTCATCATCTCCCGGCTGCCACATCGCCCTGAAGCCTTCGTGGACAGTCTCGAACCCGGCCTTCGTCAATCCTTCACTGAGAATCTTCACCGACTCGCCGCTCCAGCCGTAGCAGCCGAAGGCGGCCGCTTTTTTGCGGCTGAATTTGAGCCCGGCGACCATCTCTATCAGGGCCGCCATCGCGTTGAGGATGCCTCTGTTGATGGTTGGAGAGCCGAGGAGGATGGCCCTTGACCTGAATATCTCGGTGACCACGTCGTTGATGTCGCTCCGGGCTATGTTGCAGAGCTTCACCGTCACCTTGCCGTCTTTCTCCTTTATGCCCTTCGCTATGGCCTCGGCGAGCCTGCGCGTGCCGTTCCACATGGTGTCGTAGATGAGGGTGATCTGGTCCTCCTGGTAGCCGTCCGCCCACTCGAGGTATTTGTGGACGATCTGCAGAGGGTTGTCGCGCCAGATGACGCCGTGGCTCGGGCAGATGGCGTTGACGGGAAGCCCCAGGCCCACAACCTCGTTTATCTTCTTCGTTACGAGGGGAGAAAAAGGGGTGAGGATGTTGGCGTAGTACTTGATGGCCTCCTCGAAGAGCTCCGATTGAACGACCAGGTCGTTGAAGATGTGCTCGCTGGCGATATGCTGTCCGAAGGCATCATTTGAGAAGAGGATCGCATCGCCCGTGAGGTATTCCATCATCGTGTCCGGCCAGTGGAGCATGGGTGCCTCGATGAAGACAAGCTCTTTTTTGCCGAGGCTCAGCTTGTCGCCGGTCTTTACCACCTGGAAGTTCCAATCCTGATGATAGTGGCCCTTTAATGACTTGACGCCGTTCGCCGTGCAGTAGACGGGTTTGTCCGGTATGTGCCTCATAAGCTCCGGCAGCGCGCCTGAATGGTCCATCTCCGCATGGTTTGCTATGACGAAGTCTATGGAGCGAAGATCGATCTCCTTTGCCAGGTTCTCCACGAACTCGCCGGCGAAGGGCATCCACACGGTATCGATGAGGGCCGTTTTTTCGTCGCGCACAAGATAGGAATTATAAGACGAACCCCGGTGCGTGGAATACTCCTCCCCGTGGAACTTTCGAAGCTCCCAGTCGATCTTTCCTACCCAGTCTACATTCGGAGCTATTTCAAATCTCATCACACCCCTCCTCTTTTTTTCAGTGATGGCCGCAATCTTGCTCTATCCTACTCCAGATTATCTCATACGTCACTTGACTTAAGTCAAGAGCCCTGGGAAAAGACGGTTGGAACCGTTAGTCCCGTTAGAACCGTTAGAGTAGAAAAAGCGAAAAGACCCGATCAAGAACGGTAGCCGCTTCGGGTGCACAAGGATTCAAGAAGGAATCCGGGATAACGACAATTCTCTCCTTCTCGGTGCCCCTCCGCCACCAACTGCTCCAACGGTTCTAACGACTCCAACGGTTCCAACGGTTTCTCTAGACCACCGGATGATTCTTCCTTAGCCATTCCATGATGCGGGGGCATTCGAGGGCGGCGGTGCTGCAGTAGCCCGTGGATTGCTTCTTTTCGTTGCAGGAGGTGCAGATCTGCCAGTGGCCGCAGTTGATGCCGGTCAGGAGAGACGAGTCGCATTCGAGGCACCACAGGTACCCGCAGACGAGACACAGGCCCACGGTGGCGTCGCCGATGGCGTCTATGGTGGAGCAGTCCATTGTGTTCACTTCGCCGCAGTGGGGACAGGAGGAAACAGGCGTTCCCCGGAAGTTCCTCTGAGCCGTGCGATTCTTCTCGACGGCGATCAGGAGGGAATCCTGAATGTCATCGGAGAGAAGCTCCCACATCCTCAGGAGAGTACCCGGTATGCCCTTGCCCATGGCTTGAGACTCCTTCTCTGGATATTTGGAGTGGATTACGGAAGCTATTGTATCACAAAAGGGACGAGAACCAAATGGGAATACAATAACCAACTGGGAAGACAATGACCAATGAAAAAGATAATGACCAATTCACCAATAACCAATTGAACAAACAGAAGGGCAAGACCGCCTGTCTCACGTTTGGTTATTGATTACTATTAGTTTTTTTGGTTATTGGAATTTGGTCATTGGTCATTCTTTTCTCATCCGATTATCGTTTCTTGACCAATGCTGTGACCGCAAAGGTGGCGCAGGCGAGGAAGACCGCGGGGACGCAGATGACGAGAAGGCCTGTCGAGACGCGGTAGTGGTCGCCGATCCAGCCGATGGTTATGGGGGAGAGGGAGGCGATGGCGTAGGACCAGGTGGTGAGCACTCCGAGGGCAAGGCCCCGCGCGCGCGCGAAGGTAAGTCCCGTAAAGGTCCAGAGCGACCCCATCACGGCGCAGCCCACAAAACCGGTGAAGAAGGTGATGGAGCCCCGGGCGACGGGGTTGTCGAGCTTAAGGATCAGCATCAAACACAATCCCATGATGATGCCGCCGGTGATGCCCACCTTGCGATATCCCATCCTGTCGGAGATATGGCCCATCGTCGGGCGGCCTATGAACTGGCCGACACCCCAGAGGCCCGCGACGAGGCCTGCCATCGAGGCGGTCATGCCCACCTCCGTCTTCAGGAAGACGGGGTACCACATGGCAAAGCCGAACTCGCCCGATATCTGGAACATTGCGGTGAAACTCACCAGAAAGAGCATGATGAGGCTTGACCGCGTGAGTATGGACGGGTCGAGGAGCTTTGCCCCGGGGTATCTTTCCCGTTTCTCTTCAGGCCATACAATGAAGAGCGCGGCGGCCAGCATGATGCCGGCGATACCTGTCGCCATGAAAGGGATGCGCCAGTTCCCCGTAAGGTCGAGGAGCCATCCCGCGAGGGCGGGGCCCGTGAACCAGCCGAAGGATGTGCCGGAGGACATGAAGGTAACGTAGAACCCCGGCCTCTCGGGGAAAAGCTCCATGGTGAAGGCGATCATGGGGATGAAGAAAAAACCCTCTATGAGGCCCGTCACGAAACGGAACAGGAAGAGCTGACCCGTGGAATGGGCAAGGCCGGATATGACCGTCATCGCCGAGAGCCCGAACATGCCGAAGAGGACGACGTATCTCCTTCCGAACCTGTCGGAGATGAGGCCGGCGATGATGGGCGTCAGCATGTAGCCCCAGAGCGATCCGGCCCCGACGATGCCGAGCGTGGTCTTGTCGGTGCCGAAGGCCTCCATGAGGGAGGGGATCAGCGGCCCGAATATCCATCTCTGGGTGAAGTACAGGACCATCCCCACCCAGCCGACAAAAAAGAAGAGGTGCTTATTCGACCTTAAGGAAGACAGAAGGCACCTTTTTCATAGATGACGATCTCCCTGCCGTTCGTGAGGCGCGCCGTCACGGTTTTCGCCTCGGTGTTGACAAGGTCCCAGTGGAGCGCCGAGTCGTTGAAGCCGAGTGTGCGTTTCATCTCTCCCGTCAGTCTGGCCGGGTTGCCGCTGAAGGTATCGCTGTAGGACGCCCCGAGAGCGAGGTGGCAGTTCCCCTCGGAGCCGCCGAAGTTCTCGTCGAAGAGGGTGTCCGCCATGAAGCGGTCGATGAGGGAAAACCGTCTATCCGTGAGGGAGAACTCCCCGACCTTCGAGGCGCCCCCGTCCATGGCTATCTGCTTCTTAAGGAACTCGGCGCCCCTCTTCGCGTCCGCCTCCACGACCTTTCCCTTTCTGAATACGAGACGAACGCCCTCTATGTAATTGCCGCTCCGGAAGGATGGCAGGTTTGCGTAGTAGATTCCCTCCGTACCGCGCCAGTCAGGTGAGAGGAAGACCTCGAAACTGGGGATGTTATGTCCCGAGATGCCCGCCCACTTACGATTCTCCCCCGGGGTAAGGACGAGGTCGATGTTCTTCGATATCACCCGGAGATACCGCACCTTGAGGCCTGTGAGCCACTTTTTGATGCGTGTTGCCTCGGCGTGAACGGTGTTCCATCTCCTGATAGGATCCTTTTCGTCGAGAAAACAGGCCTTGACGATCTGCCCGGCATATGCCGCGACGGACATCTTCGCCTGTTTCGCGAGCCCGGCGGTCGGATAGGTGCACAGCGTCCAGCTGTAGACACCCTTCTCCTCTCTCTTATCCAGGATGTCGCGAAAGACCTTGCGGGATACGAGGACCTTGCTTATCCGCATGGGGTCGATGTCCTTGAGGTGGGTCAGCGACTCCGGGGCGCGCAGGTATATCCTCCCGTTGATCTTCCCGTATAGTTCCCTGTCTCCCGGCGGCAGCCAGGCAAGGTGCCGGTCCGTCGCCTTTTCATAGAAAGAGCGTTCCATGAAGGTGGTGAGCCCCATGCGCTGCAGGGGATACATACCCCGGTCCAGGATCTTCGCGTAGAGGACCTCCGCGAGGCCCGTGGCCGGGGGGTCGTACTGGAGGAATATGATGTCCCCTTTCCTGAAGCGTCCCTTCCGGGCCGTCGTCAGGCCCCAGAGGAGCACGTCGGCATACCTGTCGAGTGTGTCGCTGTCAAACATTTTCCCTTTCCCTCCCGCGTGCTGTCAGTATCCCGTAGAGACCGTCGGCGAACCTCTTTCTTGTTCCCGGCCCCCGCTTTTCGTTGACGAGGTCCCGGGTCCGAAATTCAGCGACGAAATCCGCCAGACCCGGCTCGCCCCGTGCCCACTCGTAGAGTCTAAGGAAATCCTCCAGAGTGGAGAAGTCATTTCTCGTGCTATAGAACAAGCCGCACTTCGAGCAGATGCGGCCCTTGAGGGCGAACTTCGTGACGGGTCCCCCGCCGCCGTCCTCATGCCAGCAGCCCCCCATGGCATGAGTGAGAAAACGGTCTCTTTCTTCGTTGACGACGTCGCCCGTGGGCACGACGAAGCTGATCTTCATGTCTGCTCCCTTAAATAGCGGTAACCCGCTCAACATCCGTTATTCCGAGAATATCTGCGCCGAAAAAACGTAGACCTTCGTCTCCTTGTCCTTCCACGCGTTTTCCGGCAAGCCGGCCTTTGTGCAGGTATTCTGCAGGAATTCCTCCCGGCTCCACTTGTACTGGGTGGCCACCTGCGGCAGCAGGAGGCCTGCGTTGCCCCCTTTCACGATATAAAGGCCATGCGTCCCCACCTTGATCTCATCCGCCGAGGCGATGAGTTTGAGAGGTGACATTACGGAGATTTCGATGGTGATGTCCTTGAGCTCGCCCTTCGTGACGGGCCGGAACCGCATGTCCTTTGACGATGCGGCAACGGTCATGTCTATCACCGACCGGTACAGGGGAGCGACGGGTTTGATATAGCCGATGCATCCCCTGAGTTGCCCGTGGATGGTGAGCGTCACGAAGACCCCGCTTTTTTCGAGGAGTCTCGGTTCCCTGACTTCGATTTCGGGGACGGTCTTTGACGAGACGTATTCCTCGAGGGTCTTCCGGGCGATGACAAGGAGCCGCTTCTTTTCGGCCGCCGCGATGGGTGGGGCGGCCTTGCCGTCGGGTTGCCAGAAGGCGACGGAACCGTAACCTACCACCCTCGTCCTGTCTCCGGCCGTATCGCCCGAATTCGTGTAGTGAAGGACCTCTGCCTCTGCTCTCATCTTCGCCGCGGCCATCATGGAGGCGACAACCGCCGGTGCGCCGCAGAGCTCGTTCTCCTTCTTCGCCAGCCCTTCGATCAGTCCCGCTGCGTCGAGGCCGGCCACGAGTCTTAACGTCGATGAATCCATCCTGACCGCTTCGCTGTATGGATGGTAATGGGACATGTCCGAGGAGACGACGAGAAGGACCTTTCCCTTATGCTGTTTGAGGACCTTGACGAGGGCTTCCGAGAGGGCCTCCACATCCTGTTGTTCAACGGCGCCCGTCAGAAGGGGGACGATCCTGATGTCTTTCAGCGTCCGCTGGAGGAAAGGGAGCTGCACTTCGAGGGAGTGTTCCTCGTCGAAGGCACCGGGATTGTTCTTCACGGCCCCGCAGAGGGATGCCATCTTCCTGCCCATGGCGATGTCGACAGGAACCTGTCCGAGGGGCGTCTCCCAGCTTCCTGAAGGGTAGAGGGCTATGCCCCTGAAGGAACTGCGATGGCTCGAGCCGAGGAGGATGACCGTCGTGATGTCTTTTCTCCTGGCCGCGTTGTACGAGTACGCGGCGGTCTTCCCCGAATAGACATACCCCGCGTGGGGGGCGATAACGGCGAAGACGCCGTCAGGCGCGTCGCCCGTACGCTCCGCGTCTTTCAGGTATCCGTCGACCATGGTCTGCAGTGACACCCGGTCAGCGGGATAGAATGAGCCCGCGAAGACAGGTTTCTTCACCGTGGAGACGGACTGCGCGAGTGCCCCGCATGCCGGCACAAGAACGCAGGCGGCAAGCGCCGCCGCCATCAGGACCCGGGCCGCAAAGCCTTTCTTCGCACGCATTGTTCTCATGTCGCCCATATCCCTCCTATCTTTGCCCCGCATGAAGGGCATTTGCCGTTCCTGAGGGTCATGTCGAGGACATTGTATCCCGATCTCTGGATGAGGATCTTCCTGCATTTCGGACAGTAGGTGTTTTCTCCGGGATGGCCCGGGACGTTTCCGATGTAGGCGAACTGGAGTCCCGCTTCGAAGCCTGTGTCGCGGGCCCGCTCCAGTGTCTTGACCGACGTGGGCGAGACCCCTGTCAGTTTGTACATGGGGTAGAAGCGGGAGAAATGGACGGGCACGTCCCGTCCGACCTCCTTCACGACCCACCGGCACATTTCCCCTACCATCTTATCGTCATCGTTGTAGCCCTCTATAACGAGGTTTGTGATCTCCACCCACACGCCGGACCGCTTGAGCGTTCTTATCGTCGCCAGCACGGGCGCGAGTTCGCCTTCGCAGAGCTTGCCGTAAAAGTCCTCGGAAAAACCCTTGAGGTCGATATTAACGGCGTCCATGTACTTGCAGAGCGCCTTCAGGGGCTCGGGGTTGATGTAGCCGTTTGAGTGGGCCACGTTGAGAATGCCCCGCCCGCGCGCTGCCTTCGCCGTGTCGAACATGTATTCGTAGAAGTTCATCGGCTCCGTGTAGGTGTAGGCGATGCTTCTGCAGTCCTTCCGGATGGCGGCCGCGACGAGGTCCTGCGGCGACATCGTGGTGTTGGTGGTTTCGAGAGGAGATACCTGCGAGATCTGCCAGTTCTGGCAGAACCGGCAGCGGAAGTTGCAGCCGGCGCTCGCCACGGAAAGAGAGTATGTCTTTGGAAGGACGTTGAAGAAGGGTTTCTTTTCCACAGGGTCGATATGCACGGCGCAGGGCGAGCCGTAGCCGAGGGAATAGAGCCTGCCGGAGATGTTCCTGCGGGCCCGGCAGAAGCCCGTGGCACCGTCGGGAAGGGAGCAGCGGCGGGGGCACAGGAGGCACTCGACACCCTTGTTCGAACCCGTCTTCCGGTAGTAGAGCGCCTCGCGGAAGGCCGGCCGGGACTGCTCAGCCAGGGCGTCTGCCCCCGCGGCAAGGACAAAAGGTGTAAGCACAGCGACCTTCAGGAAATCTCTTCTTTTCACCGTGGCACCGTCATCGTGGTATGGTGCGAATACCGCCGAATTTCTTGCTATTATACTACTTTCTTCTCCCCGATAACAGAAGAAGAAGCCCGGCAGCCTTCAGGGCGCCGAAAAAAAGACAGCCCATCATGATGCCCATGAGGGGAAAGAGAAAGAAGCCTCCGACCATGCCTCCTATGAAACCGCCCGCGAGGTCACCCGCGTAGACGGGCCCCACGGATCCCCCGGCACGCCTTTTATCACCGTAGAGTTCCACAGCAAGAGGGAATTCCATGCCCGCAAAGAACCCCGGTACGAAGAGGAGGGCAAAGAAGAGTAGCCTGCCCGCAAGACCACCGGCACCCATTCCGTGGCCGATGAGGGTGATTAGGACAAGGAGAAGAAGACTGAAGGATGCCAGGGATGCTTCCGCCGTCATGAAGGCCTTCGATGCCCCTGCCGTCGCGGCACGCCGGGCCCCGGCCATGCTGCCGGCGGCCATGCCGGCCATGAGCATGGTGATGAGCATGCCGATCTCGTGGAAGACATACCCGTACACCACCTGGAACACAAAGATGAGGGACAGTTCGAGGAGCATGACGACAAAACCCGTCGTGGAGATGGCAAAGAGAACGGGTACTCTCCGATGCCTGTCTTTCAGGGCAAAGGCTCCGGCCGCGAAAAGACCCAGTACCGTGAGAAAGACGGGGACACCCTGGTTCCCGGCGGCCGCGAAAAGACCTTTCATTGAAGGGGTGTGAAGGGCGTTGATGTACGCGATGTAGTAGTAGAGGCCCCTCGGGGCAAGGTCACGGTTGATCTCGCCCCGGGACGGTTCGATGGCGCGGAGGAACCATTCCATGCGTTCCCTGTCGAGGCGGTATGCAAGGTGGGGCAGCGAGATGAGCCGGGTGGCTATGCCGAAATCCCTCAACCTGCTGTCCAGCACCCGCGGAGCCAGGTCGATGTCTCTTGCCGACGGCGAGGCGAGAAAGATGTTCTCGTCTCCCGGGACAACGGCAACGTGAGTAAAGACTCTTCCGGCGGTGGCCATGGCGGACATGTTGATGTCTTTGAGCTCCCTGTCGTAGTAGGCGAGGGAGCCGGGAACGGTGAAGACAAGAATGCCTTCATCGGTCAGGATGTGGCGCGCTTCGCGAAAGAACTCCAGCGTGAAGAACCTGTTCGCCTGAAGCGTTGCGGGGGAGGAGATCCCGACCAGGATGACGTCGTAGCGACGATTGGAGGATGCCGTCTTCACGAAACGCCGGCCGTCAGTGTAATGCAGCGTGACCCGCGGATCGCCGAGTTCCGACCGGACGAGCGCCGAGGGATAGCGGACGAGCGTCCCGAGGTAGGCGGGGTCGATCTCCACGTAGTCGACACGGCGCACCGTCGGGTACTTGAGGACTTCGCCGATGACGCCGCCTGCACCCCCGTGAAGGACAAGGACATTGCGCGGATCGCCGTGGGCCAGGAGCGGGATGTGGACGATCTCCTCCACACGGGTTATGTCAGGCACGGGGATGGTAGCGGCCGGCTGGCCGTCAGTGAAGAAAGTGTATTGCCCCGCTCCTTTCGTGACGGCGATGTTCTGGTACGGGGAATTCTCGTAGGAGACGACCTCGCGGCCGTGCCATTGCATGGAGATGGACCGCCACTGAAGGCGTCCGTCAAGTCCCGCGGCCATGAAGAGGGCTGAGCCGAGGGCGATGGCAAGACTGAGAAGAGCAAGGAACCTTCCCGCACGGGTCGCCCTGGAGACGGCCATGACGAGACAGGCGAGGGCCATGAGGACGAGTATCAGGCCCGCGATCCGGAAGGAATGAAGCCATGTGATAAGGATGTAGCTTACCAGTATCCCCCCGGCGATGGTCCCGACGGTCTCGTAGAAATAGACCCTTCCCGCCGCCCTGCCCCCGGGGCCGCTCACGCCTTCGTAGGCTCTGCAGGCCGTTGTGAACGCGAAACCGTGGAGAAGGCTTAAGGGGAGGAATATCGCCATGGATGCGCCGAAGATGCCTGTGATACCAAGGGCGATCTCCGGAGGGAGACCAGCGATGACCTTGAAGGCGCGGATCGCGTAGATGCTCCCCGGGAAGACGACGCCGAAGATGAGGCTGGCGGCGATGAAGGCATGCGCCGCGCCTCGCCTACCGCGGGGCCATCGCCCGCCGATAAAGGCGCCAAGGGCCTCCCAGAGGACCCAGGCCCCGATGGTCACGCCGAGGGAAAGCTCATTCCCCCCGTAGAGGATAAGGCACTCCCTGATAAGGACCGTCTGCGCCACGATCCCCGAGAGCCCTGTCACGAGAAGAAGAAATATGAGAGATGCGATCATGCGCGGACCTTCAGAGGAGGGGTAATGGGTGATAGGTAATGGGTGATGGGAAGCACATTTCCTTGATCCATACCCATAACCCATAACCCGCCTCTTCCCTTTCCTTTACATACCATAGCGGAGGGAGGGGAGAAAGGCAAGAAAGCAGGTTCCAGGCCCCGGTTTTGGAGCCTGGAACATGGAACATGGAACCTGGAACGGTCTTTTATGCTATAATGGCAGCGGAACGAGGAATGGGAAAGAAGAGGTTCATTCTCACTGTGATCATTCTTGTCGCCTGCCTTGCCGCGGGCCTTGTCCTTCTTGCCAGGACGCCGCTGTTGCTGCGCGCCGCCGCCGCGGTTAGCGGGCCCCTCTTCGGTTACGACATGGCGGCGGAGTCTTTTTCATTCTATCCCCTGAAGGCGGATCTCAAGGGGTTCACCATCGCCGACATTCGCGGGAAGAACTTCATCTTCACAAGTTCCCGGGTCAGCGTCTCTTCCAGTCCGGGGTCTGCCTTCCGCGGCGACGTGGAGAAGGTTCTTCTCAAAGACGCGAAGATACGTATCCGTCTCGGCGACAGGAAGGAGACCGAGACGGACCTGTCCTTCATCCGGAAGATACCCTCCGTCCACCTTTTGACCATGGAGAACGGGGAATTCACCCTCACTTTCAAAGGTTCTCCCGGTACGATCACCCTTACGAAGATCGACCTCACCGTGAAGAGTTTCTCGCCGGACCACGGAGGCGCGCTCGCATTCACCGGTGCCGTTGTCATCGACGGGCCGGGGGGTTCGAAGTTAAGGGCGACGGGAAGGTTGAGGGGCAGGCTTGACCTGACGGGGATCCTCCCCGACGTGCTGGGGAAGGGGGCCGTAGAGATCGATATCGATGAGGGCTCGACGGGGGATGTGGCGTTGAGCGGGATGAAGTTCACTCTTCCTGTCGTCTTCGAGAAGGACCGCATCGTGATCTCGCGGGCCGAGGCGCTTGTCGAGGCGGTGATCTTCTCGGGAGAAGGACGCAGGGCGGAGCTCAAGAAAGGCCAGCTTTCGATGAATGCCCTGTACAGCACCAGAGCGGGGACCCTCTCGGCGGACAACCTTCAGATCACGATGCCCGGCATGGGCGTGGTGAAGGGAGCAGGGCGCCTGAGTGTCAAGGGGGCGATGCCTTTTAATGCGGTCCTGGAGACGCGGGATCTCAATTTCTCCAGCCTCTTCGCGATGGCGAAGACGCTCATGACCGAGGAGGAGGCGAAGAAGTGGTCCGTCGAAGGACTGGGTTCGCTGACCGCCCGGATGGAGGGGAGCCTTGGCGGCAAGACCCCGTCCATATCGGGGACCCTCACCATGGACGTGAGGAAAGGCGGTTTTTCATCCCCCGACGGTTCGAAGGCGGCCCAGGGCATCACGGGTTCCGTCATCATGAATTTCAGCGTTCCCCGGGGAGAGGGCAGGGAGGCCACCATGAAGATATCGTCACAGGTGTCTTCCGGCGAATATCTCTGGGGCAAGTATTACAAGGACCTCAGGAAGGAGCCCTCGAAGCTCTCTTCGCGGGCCGATGTGACGGTAAGCGGCAAGGGGAACTCGCGGTTCAGGGGGACCTTTGACCTGTTTAGTACGGGACGGTATGCCTACGACGGTTTCACAGGCGCCGGCGAATGGGGTATTCATGTGACGGCGCAGGATGTCCCGGTCAGAAGGGTCTTCAGCCTCTTCGCGGCCGACTATCTCGCCCAGACAGCGGCGGCGCTGAAAGGCATGGAGATCGACGGGAAGCTCGACGCCGAGGTGTCCGTCACGTCGGCGGGGAAGGGGCTTGGCACGAAAGGGAGCGTGAGGCTTTCCGCGGCGTCGTTGAAGTTGCCCGCGATCTTCCTCGGTGTGGCAGGGATCGATATTGACGTCCCCTTCGATCTCGCGTCGGCCGGCGGCGGCGATGCTGCCCCCCTCCCGCCCGGACCTCTCGGTATCGTTACCATCACCGGGTTCACCAGGGGCGGCTATAGCCTGCCGGAACTCAGAATACCGGTCACTGCCACTGGAACTGACGTATCGTCCCCGGGGATCATATCCGTTCCCTTCTACGACGGCACGGTCCGCGTGAGGACTCTCACCGCGAAGAATATCCTTGGCGCGTCTCCGAAACTGTTGTTCGGGATCTCGATGCGTGACATAGATGCCCAGAAGCTTTTGAGCGACCTCACGGGCCTTTCCTTTCCCGGGAAGGTCAAGGCCCGCTTTCCCGAGATCGCCTACCAGAACAGAGAGCTCCTGACGGAGGGGAAGATGACCGTCGACATCTTCGGAGGCACGATAGAGGTCGCGGATATGTATGTGAAGGACCTCTTCCTGGCCTCGCGCAGGATAGGCGGGGACATCCTCTTCAGGAACATCGATCTCGGGAAGGTGACGGAGACGATCAAGGTCGGCAGGATAACGGGCATCGTCGAGGGCTCCGTAAAGGACCTCGTCGTCGAGTACGGTCAACCATCGCGGTTCGTCTTTGACCTCGACACGGTCAGGAAATGGGGACAGTCCCAGAAGGTGTCCGTCGATGCCATCGAGAACATATCCATCCTCGGCACCGGTTCCGGCGGCATCGGGGCGGTCCTCAAGAGCGGGCTCAACAAGTTCTTCAAGGAATACCCGTACAGCCGCATCGGCATACGGTGCACGCTTCAGAACGATAATTTCAACATCAGGGGGAAGATCGTCGAAGGGGGCACGGAGTATCTCATACGGCGAGCCTTCTTGAGGGGGATCGATGTGGTGAACAGGGACCCCCAAAATATGGTAAGCTTCAAGGACATGCAGGAGCGCGTCGGCAGGGTGTTTGAGAAGGACAAGGACGGCGCGCGTCCGACGATAAAGGTCAACTAGAGAGATGAAGGAGGATACAATGGTCAAGAAGTTGCGTCATATCACGTTGGGTTTTGCGCTGGTTTTCGCTGCCTGTGTCACCGTCAACATCTATTTCCCGGCCGCGGCCATCCAGAAGGCCGCCGACGAGATCGTTGACGACGTGCGGGGCACGAGGGACCAGAAACAGCCCGAGGAGAAGAAGAACGACAAGCAGAGCAGTCTTATCGATTCGCTGCGGGGGCTTATCGGGCCGAAAGAGGCTGAGGCCCAGATCAACGCGGATGTTTCCACCCCTGCCATCAGGAGTCTCAAGCAATCGATGGCCGCCAATTTTCCCCAGCTCAAGCCCTTCTATGACAGGGGCGCCATTGGGGAGAACAACATGGGCTTCGTAGAGCCGCGCGATATCGGTGCTTTGAACCTGAAGGACAAGGCGGACCTCAACCGGGTCGTCAGCCAGGAGAACGGCAATCGCAACGCCCTGTACAATGAGATCATGAAGGCGAATAATCTGGCCGCGGACTCCCTGCCGAAGATCCAGAGGATCTTTGCCAACAGCTGGCGCGGGAAATCGCAGGCCGGCTGGTGGATACAGAACGACGGCGGAGGATGGGAAAGGAAGAGATAGCCACGGTTCCGGTGAAAAAGTGAGGTACGTTCAGATGCGGAAGACAGCGTTCTTAAAGGTTCTCATCCCGGTCTTGCTGGCCGCCCATCTCTTCGCCTGCGCGGGCGTTTTCGTGAGCCCTGCGGCGCGCGCCGATTTTGAGGCCGGCCTTGCCCTCTTCAACCAGGGGAAGTTCGCCGAGGCCCTCCCTTACTTCGAGAAGGCGGCCGCCGCCGAACCGGACTACTACGAGGCGCACCTTTATCTCGGCAGGACCTATCTCAACATGAAGAGCTTCGCGAAGTCGATCCCTTCCTTGCGGACCGCGTATCGCCTGTCCCCGCAGGACTTCAAGGGTCAGATCGTCGATATCCTCATAGACGCGCTTCTCGGAGCGGCCCTGTCGGAGGTCAGGCAGGGCAACTACGAAGGCTCCCTGTCATACCTGAGGGAACTCATGTCCGTGGAGCCGAAGGCGAAGAAGGTCAAGGAGGATATCTCGAATGTGCTCGTCGCAGTGGCGACGTCGCTTCTCATGAAAGGCGACGTCCGCGACGCCGTAAAGCTCTTCGGTGATGCCGTCAGGGAGAACCCCGACAACGCGAAGGCCTACGTCGGCCTCGCCCGCGCCCTCCTGAAAACCGGTGCCATTCCCGACGCCGTCGACGCGGCCCGAAGAGCCCTATCCCTCGACCCTGCAAGCAACGAGGCCTTCAACCTGATGAAGGAGATGATGAGGTAAAGACGGCTTGAATCGCTTGAACAGCTTAAATCGCTTGAGCGTGGAGAGACAATGCAAGCGGCTTTGCCGTCAACAGGGGTCTTATCCGGAGTCAGGAAGTATTCTCGTTCTGTTTCTCCGGGAGAGAAGAAACGCCATCGACAAGGCTCTGTAAATAAATGGCTGTAAGTATAGTTATACTGGATATTGGTGCATATTGTTACGTAACATCCTTGACTCATCTGTAATAAAATGACATAATGTCTATTATGACTGGACAAAGGGGTACAAAATTACAGCACCTGATGAGCTCTTTTCCGAGGGGGCTGGTTCTTACCAGCAGGTTTCTGGCAGCCAATGGTTTCAACAACAGGCTGGTTTCATGCTACAAGCATTCGCACTGGCTCGATTCTCTGGGAGATGGTGCTTACCGTCGTCGCGGGGAAGGCGTTGATTGGAAGGGAGCACTGGCTGCGCTGCAGATGCAACTGCAACTCCCTGTCCATTGCGGGGCAAGGACCGCGCTGGTGCTTCAGGGTTTCGGACATTACGTGGAGTTTGACGCGCACGCGGTCTATCTTTTCGGCCCTCCGGGACTCAAGCTTCCCAGATGGTTCGAGAGGCGGGACTGGAGTGTTCCGATAGTGTACAAGATGACGAGACTCTTTCCGTCCGGGATATCGGAAAGCCTGGTCGAGGTTCCGGTCGGGGAGTATTCGATACGCGTTTCCTCGCCGGAGCGGGCAGCAATGGAAATGCTGTACCATGTCCCCGCGAAGCAAGGCTTTGATGAAGCCGAGCGTATCATGGAATCGCTTCTGACACTGCGTGCCCCTCTCGTGCAAGAACTCCTTGAGGTCTGCACATCCGTGAAGGTCAAACGATTGTTCCTGAGCATGGCCGAAGCTGAACGCCTGCCATGTCTTGAGGAGATCGATCTCGACAGGATCGATCTGGGAAAGGGAGACCGCACCATAGTCAAGGGCGGCCGTCTTGACCCGAAGTATCGTGTAACCCTTCCGCGCAAACAGGCAGGTTGATATGAATGATTCCCCGTACTACCGGCAGGCAAGACTACTCCTCAGGATTCTGCCCATTATTGCCCGTTATCCCCTGTTCGCTCTGAAGGGCGGCACGGCGATCAATTTCTTCGTTCGCGATCTGCCCCGGCTTTCAGTCGATATCGACCTGACCTACACGCCGGTCAATGACAGAGAAACAGCTCTTGCGACGATCAGCAACACTCTTGGTGAAATTGGGGGAGACATTGAACGCATGATTCGCCCCGCTGCAATCGTGCGAAAGACACTTGAAGGAAAGACGATAGGTCTTGTGGTTCGCGCTGATGGGACTCTCGCAAAAAATCGAGCCTAACCCGGTATTACGGGGAACGATCTACGAACCGCAGGTGCTGTCGGCAACGCCGCGGGTGCAGGATGAATTTGGGATGTCAGTGAGAGCCAAAGTCCTGGCCATGGAAGACCTGTACGGAGGAAAGATCTGCGCGGCTCTCGATCGCCAGCATCCGCGAGACCTCTTTGATGCCAAACTTCTCCTTGAAAATGAAGGCGTGACCGATTCGATAAGGGCATCTTTCATTGTCCACCTGGTTAGCCATGACCGTCCCATGTCAGAACTGCTTGAGCCCACCTTTCAGGACCTGCGACAGATCTATGAGAATGAATTTGAAGGCATGACATTTGTGAAGACCTCGATTGACGAACTCGAAGAGGCAAGGATCCGCCTTGTGGGGACGATCAGAGAGAGCCTGACCGGCGAGGAGAAGGATTTCATCCTGTCGGTAAAGAGAGGAGTACCACGATGGGAGTGCCTTGGAATCAAAGGCATCGAACATCTGCCGGCGGTGAAATGGAAATTGCTCAACATCTCCAGGATGGACGGGAAGAAGCACAGGTCGGCGATCCTCAAATTGGAGAGGTGCCTGAATCCCTGAGTGCAGCACTTACGATGTGCTCAAGGTGATGAAGGAGATGATGAGGTAGAAACGATAAAGATGGTTTGAGCCGTTTGAGCCGTTAGAACGTTAACAGCCCGAGACATTTCCTGGCAAGAGAAAGTCTTTTCTTTTTTCCGTTCTAACGGCTCTAACGGCTCAAACGGTTTTACTTCACCTGCGCCGCTTCCGTCTTCGCCAGGGCTATCTTCGCGAGAGCCAGCTTCTTGTATTCTTTCTTTACCTTCTTCATATCGCCCGCCACGATCGCCTTGTGGAGGTCGCCTTCGAGTTCGGCCACTTCGAGGAGTTTGTAGTAGTCGAGGGATTCCTTGAGATGGGCGATGACGATCTTGCCCGTGACGAGGGGATGGTTGTTCGTCACGTTCGCGTCCTTGAAGGTCAGCCCGTGTTCAAGCTCCACCTCGAGTCCCTTGCGGAACTCCTCGATATCGATGCTCATCTTCGTGTCATTGACCGCCGCGAGGACCGCCTTCGCCTCCTTCGGCAATATTTTCGCCGTCTTCAGCTTTGTCCAATCCCTGATCTTCAGGGCCTTGCAAAACTTCTGGACCTCTGCCTTCGTGATGTATTCGGGAATTTTCATTATAACCCCCTTCCTGAGGATGTGGTGATACAGGTATTGTAGCACAATAAAGGATCAAGAAGGAAAAGGCCGTTCCAAGTTTCAGGTTTCAGGCAGAAGCAAAGACCAGCTTGCACTGGTCAGTAGTTGTGTTGACAACCGGCCTCCTTTCAGGTCAGAACAGCGGTTCTTTTGCCTTTTTCCTGAAACCTGCAACCCGGAACCGTCTTCTCAGGGATACACCTGTCCCGTGGGGCGGATCATTATTTCGTTTATGTTGACGTGGGGCGGCAGGGTGAGGAGCCAGTGTATGGCGGCGGCTATCTCCTGCGGCTCGAGGAGTTTGCCGAATTGGGCGACGGCGTTGCCGAAATTCTCGGCGTTGTATCCCGCGACTTGCTGGAATTCGCTGAGGGCTATGCCGGGCATGACGATACTGACGCGCACGCCCGCCGGCGCCACGTCGCGACGAAGCGCCTCGGCCATGGCGCTGAGGGCGGCCTTGCTTGAGCCGTAGAACGCGCCGAATGGGGAAAGGTTTCGTGCCACCACGGAGCTGATGGCGACGACGTCCCCTGCTTTTCTCTCGACCATGTACTGCCCGGCGCGGCGCATGAGATAGGCGGCACCGATGACGTTTATCCGGTAAAGGTCTTCCCATTGGGATGGGTCGCTCGTGAGGATGCCGCCGGCGAGTCCGCGGCCGGCGTTGACGACAACGATGTCATATTTACGGCCCCCGTCTTCCCAGGCAATGGTATTGTCGAGGAGCCTGTCGATGTCTGCTTCCGCACCTGCGTCGCCTGCTACAGCGAGGACCTTGCCGGCCCGGGAGGATATCTCGCGGGCCAGGTTTTCCAGCCTGTCCTTGCGGCGGGCCTGAATGACGACGGCCGCACCCGCACCCGCCAGTGTCAGCGCCGTGGCGCGCCCGATCCCTGAACTGGCGCCCGTTATGATGGCCGTCTTTCCCGAAAGTGCCTGGCATGGCGTCTGCATGGTCGTCCCGGTATTGTCCGTCATCTTTCCTCCCTGTCAGGTATTTTGTGAACCACGTACTGTCTCCATCATCGCGGCGGAAGAAACGGATATAGTGTATCGCGCCGGGGGGCGAATGACAATAGGGGGCTGCCCTCGAGACGCTTTCCGGCCAGTCGAGTGGCCGCAGGGGTTGCCTTCTTCGGCAAAGTGCTTATAGTTCCCGAAGGTCAGGCATGAGACACTCTTTGAAGATAACGGCCCTGTTTCTCCTGATGGCCGGTTTGACATCGGCTCTCGGGGGTTGCAAGCCCGGCAGTGAGGCCGCAAGGAAGGAAAGCATGAAGAATGAAGCAGCAGCCCGGCAGGATGTGGTCAGGCCGCCCATCGACCGTGAACAGCCCGCGCGCATCGAGACGGCGACTTTCGCCCTCGGGTGATTTTGGGGACCCGATGCCCGGTTCGGGCTCACAAAGGGCGTCATAAGGACGCGGGTCGGTTATGCCGGCGGAGCGAAGGAGAACCCCACTTACCACAGTCTCGGAGGTCACGCCGAGACGATAGAGATCGACTTCGACCCGTCTGTCATACCCTACGAAGAGCTTCTTGGCATGTTCTGGAAGATGAACGATGCCCGGATGCAGGCCCCGTCGGTGCAGTACCGGTCCATCGTGTTCTATCACAACGACGGCCAGAGAGACATCGCCGAAAAGATGAAGGTGCAGGAAGAAGGGCGCATCAAGGCCACCATATTCACCGAAATAGTGCCCTTCACCCGATTCTACCTCGCCGAGGGCTATCATCAAAAATACTATCTCAGGGGGGCCGGCGACATTGTGGCGGAATACCTCACCATCTACCCCGACCTGAAGGATTTTATCGGCTCCACGGCGACGGCACGGGTCAACGGATATCTCGGCCGTTACGGTACGAAGTCGCAGCTCGAAAAGGAGATCGATTCCCTGGGCCTGTCAGAGGCGGGCCGAAAAAGGCTTCTCAGCATTGTCGCGCCGTGAGGACGCATTGTCCTTTCACCTGAAGATCTCGTCGAGCCAGTCGAAGAGTTCCTGGGACATGAGGCTGCGGTTCTCCATGATGCAGTGATTTGACGCCCCCTCTTCAGCGGGTGTGATGACAAGCCTTTTCTTCGGGTTCGGCAGATTGTCGATGCACAACTTCGTCTGTCTTTCGATCTCGGCGCTCCTGTATTCGCCGTCGGCGACGAGGACGAGGGTCGGCACGGCGAGCTTCGCGGGATCGAAACGGAAGGGCTCGTTGGCCTTGACGAGACCGGGGAGGTTGTCCATGGGCACGCCGAAGCGCCAGGCGATACACTGGTTCACCTGCCGCTTGAAGGAGGACCACGTGCTGACCACGTCCGGAGTCGCCGTTGCCACCGCCATCTTCTTCACGCCCTCCGCGGTATCGACGATGCAGTTGTTCATTATGACGGCGGCTATCCTCGGGTCCTTAACAGCCGCCTGCGGGACGAAGCCGCCTCCGCTTGAGTAGCCGTACAGGGCAAGCCGCCCGGGATCGACATCGGGCCGCTTGAGGGCCCAGTCGACAACAGCCCTGATGGGGACATCGATGTCGGCGCGAAAAAACTTCCCCTCAAGGGGGAGCAGGCCCTGTCCGGGGATGTCCACGGTGATGAAATTGTACCCCCTTTCGAAGGCCGGCGGTCCGATGTAGAAGAAGATGTCCTCGATGGAGCTCTCGGCCCCGCCGATCATGATGATCGTCTTCAGGGGAGTGCCTGAGTGCCCTGCCTTGCGGAAATATCCGGGAAGTACCGTGTCTTCGAAAGGCATCTCGAAGTACTCTAGCGGCTCCTCCAAAAGGCCGCCCGCCTTTCTCAGGAGATCGCGGCTCTTCTTTGCCGTTGGTCTGAACCGGGGGTCGTCGGGGAGCATGGATACCTTCGCCGCCGCGTAGTAATAGGAGGCGCGCTGCAACTGGTCACGGGCGCTCACCCTGTGTCCTCTGGCGAGCGATCTCTCTCCCCTTTCCTCGGCGAGCTTCGCCGTCTTCAGCCACTCGTCCTGCCAGCTCGCGGCGTCGCCGTCCTTGATGCGGGAGGCCGTTTGGAAGGCCTCGCCGATCTCGCATCCCCGGTTCATGGTGGCGCCGAGGATGAGGGAGCCGAAGACGAAATCCATCTCCAGGTCCTCAAAGTGATATCGCGTATGCGCCGCGTGGGGATCGACGGTGCTCTGTCCCGTCTCTTTCCTTTCAGCAGCCCCTGAGGGGCCGGTCCCCGGGCAGATGAAAAGGAATACGAGCGGCAACAGCACGGCGGCTATCACAGGAAGTCTTTTCACCATCACAGACCTCCTGCCGCTCATTGCTGGGCCGGTATCGTGACCGTGGGGAGCGGTTCGGTCTTTCCCGTATCCGTGAGGGTAAAGACGAGCATGATAAAGGATATCACCCGCTTTGATTCAATGTCCCGGTCGTCGACCCAGAACCAGCGGCCGCGGTAGGCGACGGATACGAAGGCATCCTGCGGCTTTGCGTCGGAGCATTTGACGGTGAACCTGCCCTTTTCGATCGTACCCGTCATGGCATCCCTGACACCGGGGACCGCCCTTCCTTCCCTCACATCCTCTTCAGGTATCTCGACCCGGGCTGCCATGAAGCCCAGAACGTGCAAGAGCGGGAAGGACTGCAGCGCTATCTCCCGGTTGTTATCGGGCTCTATGCCCTCGACCAGGGTGTACTGGCCCGCGGATAGATCAAGCCCGAGAAGACCGCACAGTTCGCGGACCCGGGAAGAGATCTCCGGCGGAGCGCCTTTTGACCAGAAAGAGACGGTCGTCTTCTTCTTCCCGTCTTTGTCGTTTGCAGTCTTTACCCGGATGGCGTTGGAGAGTTGAAGGTCGCGCAGGATCGTGACGACGCGAAGGAATTTCTCGTCCGCGGGGCGGAACCCCGAGACAGGGGCCGACATGTTCCTGAGGCCGTTGATCGCGGCGACCCCCATTCTGAAGATCATGTCCGCCGGTATACCGGACTGTATGGTGGACATTATCCTGTCCGGAGGAAAGGGTGTCAGCAGGGTTCCGGCGAAGGAGCTTCCCGCCATCGGCACGTAGGTGATGGTCGGGCGGTCGGTGTACTTTCCCTGCAGACTGCTGTCGATGGCGGTCGTGTTAAAGTTGGAGACCGTTGCGGAGCCCCCCAGGTTGATGCCCGTCTCCAGGGTGTAAGCGGCGACGATCTGTCCCACATCCACGAAAGAGACAGGTTCGATGTAACGCATTTTTACAATGTTGAGAAGGATCTGGCGTTTCCAGGACTCGCCGAGGGAGGCGTTGTAGTCGAAGCGGTCGCGGGTGACAGAGCCGGGGCCTATGGATGCGCACCCCGCAAGGCCGGTGATCAGGATCCCGATGAAGAGCACTTTCAATCGTCGCGTGGCCATAGAATATCCTCCCCGGGTGCGCCCGCACCCTTTCTTGAGGGCCCATTCCCCCGTCCGGTATGATCGGGCAGAAGGGAAAAGGGCCGGCATATGAGATTGCTCTACTTGAACACGTCGTCGAGCCAGTCGAAAAGCACCTGACCCACGATGCTGCGGTTTTCCATCACGCAGTGGTTCGTCGCGCCTTCATCGGATGGCGTGATGACCATCTTCTTCTTCGGATTGGTGAAGCCGTCCATGGCGATCTTTTGCTGGCGCTGCACCTCGGCGCTCTTGTACTCGCCCTCCCCGACGATGATGAGCGCGGGGACCGTCACCTTCGCGGGATCGAAGGTGTACCCCTTGTTGGCGGGAGCGAGACCGGCGGGGTTGTCCATGTCCACGCCCCAGCGCCAGCAGATGGCCTTGACGACGTTGCGGTGGAAGGTCGTCCAGGAGGCGATCTCTTCCTTCGTCGCCGTTACCACGGGCATGGCCGAGAAGAGGGGATAGGCGTCGACCACGGCGGAACTCATGGCGATGGCCCTGATCCTCGGGTCATGCATGGCGGCCTGGGGCACAAACCCGCCGCCGCCGCTGTACCCGTAGACTGCAAGGTATTTGGGGTCCACATCGGACCGGCCGAGCGCATAGTCGATGACCGCCTTCATGGGAACGTTCATGTCGGGTCTGAAGGTCTTTCCCTCGAGGGGGAGCATGCCCTGCCCGGGGAGGTCCACGGTCATGAAGTTGTAGCCCCGGTCATGGGTCTGGGGCATGATGTAAAAGTAGAGGTCCTCGGCAAACGTTTCTCCGCCCCCGATCATGACAAGGGTCTTGCGGGGTGTCGTCCCGGCGGCTGCCTTGCGGAAGTACCCCGGCAGCACCGTTCCCTCGTAGGGGATCTCAAAATACTCGACGGGCGGATCGAAAAGAGGCCCGACCTTCTTCATGAGAGCCCTCAGCTTGAGACTCCTTTCCCTGAAGCGCGCGTCCGTCGGAAGCATGGAGACGAGGGATATGCGTATATAGTTGGCGGCCCGCTGGTACTGGTCGCGGGCGCTCACCCTGTGGCCGCTGGCGAACGATGTGTCACCCCTCGCCTCGACGCGGGTCCCGAGGGCGTACCACTCGTCCTGCCAGCTCGGGGCATCACCGTTCTTTATCCTCGAGGCCGCATAGAAGGCCTCGCCGATCTCAAGGCCATGGTTAACGGCGGAGCCCAGGACGAGGGTGCCGAAATTGAAATCCATATCCGTATCGTCGAAGTGATACTTGATACCCGTGTCGTGGGCATCGAAGGACTTCTTCTGTTCGCCGGCGTCAGCCGTCTTCTTGCCGGCCGCCTCCTGGGATGCGGCGAGACAATAGCTTGAGGTCAGGGTGCCCGCAAGCAGGATTAACGCAAGGAAAACCATTGCTGTCAGACGGGATCTGTTCTTCACTCGAAAACCTCCTTTTTCTCTGTCCGGCACAATGCCGGTCTTCTCTCCTTGTTGTTCCGGTGCCTATCGGACGGGACCCTCAGGATGGACCGGGTGGCGTCCTTCTTTCTCTCTTTCGGCTCCTGCCGGTACGCCGGCTGAGTATCAGGCCAAGCTCATCGAGGCCGACGAAGGGCTCAGGTTCTCCTGAGCCGTCGACGGATTCCAGGATTCCCGTTATTCTCGCGGGATCCTTCGTGTCGATTCGGTAGATGCGGACGATGAAGCTCTCCAGAATTGGTTGCTCGGTCATGACCGAGAGATTATACCCCGAAGGCACCCACAGATTACTTACAGATTGCAAAAAAAACGATGGTTCCTGGCTATATCAGTGTACTTGAAGCATTGAAGCGTAGAGTTTCTCGGTTTGGTCGGAGGGCTTTACGCCAAGGTTTTCTCCGAGCACCGCCCGGCAGCGGCGGTAGGTCTTCACGGCTTCGGCGTTGCTCCCGAGACGGTGGTGGCAGACCATGAGGCGCTGGTAGAACGTCTCCGCGAGCTGGTCCGTTTCCATCCCTTTCATGTAGTACTCGACCGCCTTTTCCCATTGCCCGGTCTCTTCGAGAGAGCGCCCCGCCGCGACGATGGCCCGAAGAAGACCATTCTTGAGAATCTCTCTCCTGTGGGCGGTGAAGGCGGCGCCCGTGTCTGACGGGAGAAAAGGCCCTTTGTAGAGGCCTATGGCGGCCTCGCAGAGCACTGCGGCCTCCCGCGGCCCCGCGGCTCTGATCCTCCCCAGCACGTCCTCCAGCAGCATACTGTCAATGCGGCAGGTGAGGGGATCGATGCTGAGCTGTCCGCTGCTGTACCTGATCGGATTCCCCGGGGCGAAGAGTTGGCGCAACCGGCTCAATGTCACCTCGAAGGACTTTCGGGCAAGGTCTCCTTCCGTGTCGGGCCAGAGCGCGTCCATGACCTCTTCCGCGGGTACGTTGGTTCCGCCGAAGGCAATGACGGCCTTGAGCATTTCCAGGGGTTTCTTCCGGACCTTCCCCGAGAACACCACCACCTCATCGTTCTTCAGTATCTCGAAACTCCCGAGGGTACAGATCTTGACCGGATAGGGCCAGTTATCCGTCGAAAGGGTCGGGTGACCGGAAGTGATAGGGGGTACGAGGTCAAGCCTCCTGATGAGCCCCTTCACGTATTCGGGCTCCACCTTGTGCTCCAGAGCCTTTGCGCAGAGCATGTTCATGACGGAAGGTTGATAGAATTCGAGGTGGGTGTATCCGTTCCTGCTGCCGATCTCAAGGGCGCGGCGAAGGAGCGGCAACCCTTTTCTGCCGTCACTTTTCCTGAAGAGAAAATAGGCCTTCACGAGAAGGCTGTACCACTCGACGGCCTGGCTCTTTATCTTCCTGCCTATCCGGTGCGCGGCCTCGACGTGGGTCCCGGCACTGGCGGCGTTGCCCGCAAGGAATCGTGCCTGCGCCATGCCGATATGCCACAGGGCCTGGTAGTAGGGATTGCCCATCCTGTCCACCTTTGCCGTTATCGCCTCGAGGCTCTCGATGGCAAGGGACGGGTTTCCCTCGAGGATGGCCAGCCACGCCGCATTTACATGGTAGAAGAAGATGTCCAGCGATCTCCCTCCGGCAAAGGCGGTCTTCATCTGGTTCTGAAGCGCGATGGAGGCATTCCCGAGATTCCCGGTGGCCATCTCAGCCGCCGCCCGGAAGCTCCACAGAAGGGAATCAAAGATGTGCACCCCGCTCTCTCCGGATACCTTGAGCCCCTCCGAGAGCGTATCCAGTGCCGGCCCATAGCTCGCCGTGACCCAGTGATGGATGCCCTTCATCAGGTCGATGCAGACGACGGCCAGGGGAGGAGCCTTTCGATTCAGAACAAGGGCTTGCGCATCCTCGAGAAGGACGGCGTTCTTGTGGTAATCACCTTTCCAGAGATAGTAGACGCTGGTGAAGAATATTGTGTCCAGGTGATCCTCAGGGAACGGGTCTTCCTTGAGAAGATCCATCACACGCCTTATCCAGCGTAATATCTCCCCGGGCTGGTCGGTTCTTCTCAGGATAAGAGCTGTCAGCATCCGGGAGGACGCGATGAGGTCGATTTCCCTCGTGGGAAAAGAAGGATACTCTCTCCTTAGCTCCTCGAAGAGGCCGAAGCAGTCATCGAGACGCTTCCACTCATCAAGCTCATAGCCATAGGTGTCAACGATACGGGCCCAGCAGAGGTACTGTCCTGCCGCGTCATCGGCGGCCTTGAAGGCGGCCAGCGCTTTTTCGAGGGTCTGTCTGGCAAGGGACACATCGAAAGGGAAGAAACACATCGCCTTCCAGTACAGAAGCCAGGGGTTCCCCGCGGCCATTTCGACGGGGATGCCCGCTATCCATTCGGCCACGGTCCTGTTCCTGCCCTGGCGGAGGAACTCGCGGGCGTGGCGGATGACCATCCGGGCGAGGTACTGTCCCTCCGAAGCGTCGAGATAGAGTCTGGCGGCATCCTCGATCTGCCCGAGCTCTTCCATGAGCAGGGCCGCCTCCTTGCGGATCACGGCCAGCTCATCGGGCGTGTGTCTCATCTTCGACCGGTTGAGAAGGAACTCCCTGAAGAGGGGGTGAAACCGGTACCCCTGCCCGTCCCCGGAGAGTCTTTCCGTAAAATAGTTGTGGCGGTTCAGCATGGAAAGTATCTGTCCCGCGTGGGCAGTTTTCGTGAACCTCTCCGCAAGGGGTATGCTGAGAGTGGGAAGGAAGACGGTCTTGAGCAGAAAATCCTGGACGATGCCATCAGCCTTATTGAATATCTCTCCGGCAAAATAGTCGAACACGGCTTCGTACCCGGTATCGGGCGACGACGGGGTCACCTCGCCTTCAAGCCTCGTCCTTTCAAGCGTCAGGATGATCCCGGCCGCCCAGCCCTCGGTGCTCTCGTGCATTGTCCGAATGGACTCGTCGTCGAGGACGGGGATATGTTCCCTCACGAGTTCCTTTGACTCGCTGAAGGTGAAGCGCAGCTTGTCGTAGCCGATAAGGGAGATCATGCCGCTCGCGCTGAGGCGGGCCATCCCGGGCGGAGGGTCGCTGCGGCTCACTATGATGAGGCGGATGCCTTCGGGGATGATGCCCAGGCCACAGACGATGATGTCGTGAAAAGCGGAATCGGAAGGCACGTCCTGATAGCTGTCGAGGACGATGGCGAAACCCGCGCCGGCACTTTTTGCGATAGGGGAGGATCGTTTGTCCGGCAAGGCCGCCATACGGTCGTAGAGGGCCTCGAAATACCGTCTTGCAAAGGTGTTCGTACCAGGGAGGTACTCCGGTGTGAAAAGGGGCAGCGGCGTCTTGCGGCGGGGCGCCGCGTTGCTGGCGGCGAGCCCCATATAGTAGAAGAATGTCGCCGGGTCCGAGTCCCCTTCGTCGCACTGGTACCAGATACAGGGCACGCCGCGTGAAGCAAGATAGCTCGAAACGAGGGTCGTCTTACCCGAACCGGCAGGAGAGGACAACCAGGTGACAGGCCTGTGCATGCCTCTATCCAGAACGTCGAAAAGCCTCGTACGCTCGACCGCCCCTGACAGGCCGGGGCGGGTTATCTTGACGGATACCGCTCTCTTTGCCATGCTGTCTGCAAACCCCGGGAATAGTGTACCCTGCTTTGAGAGGAAGTACAACAGATGGAAGGTGGCGGGGTTCTGCTACAGCTCTATCCTCGTGGTCACCCCGTGAAGCTTGTTGGAGGGCAGGTCATGGAATTGGACGAAGGGCGGTGCCAGCCTTTTCATGATGGAGAACATCTTCCACAGGACGTTTCTCGTATAGATCTCTTCAAGCCCGTAGAAGATCCCCTTTTCGCCGGTTATGCCGGCGCCTTTCAATATCTGTCCTATATTGACCACTTCCATGTATCCCATCTGTATCTCGAACGACCGCAAGCCCGGAGCGAGGTCATCCTTGAAATGACTCGTGAGTCCGAAGGGCTCGTCGAGGGTTGCGATGGAGACGAGAATGTTTTCCTCGTAGACGATGTTGTTCATGAACATGGTATGCACGATGTAGGCGGGGATCTTGTTCGTGGTGCGCGCAAAGAAAAGAGCGGTGCCCTTTATCCTGTTCACGGCCTGATAGACCTCATTGTAGCTGTGAAGGAAGACATCCAGTTTCAAGGGACGGACACTGCGGTAAAGCTTCCTCTGGCCGGCAGTGTAGAGGAGGATCATGACAAAGGGGGCGGCTGCGATGATGAGCGACCAGTAGCCGCCGTGAGGTATCTTATATACGTTGGATGTCAGGAATACGACATCGACGAGGGTGACAAGGAATGCTATCAGGGACTTCCCGTAATCCTTTCTGAGCCAGAATATGGCAGTGATGAGTATGCCCGTGATCGTCATGTCGCCGGTGACGGCAAGGCCGTATGCGGCGGCAAGCTCTTTCGACTCCCCGAAATGGAACATGATGAAGAGAACGGATAAGAGCAGGAACCAGTTGACGAATCCGATGTATATCTGGGACCTTAGTTTCGGCGACGTGTATTCGACCCTGAACATGGGTATAAGCCGTGTGTTGATGCCCTGGTAGACGATGGAGAACATGCCGCTGATTATCGCCTGGGACGCGATGATGGTTGCCAGGATGGAGAGCACAAGAAAGGGTATATAGAGCAGGGAGGACTGGTGGAATATCATGCCGAAGAGGATGGTCGTTGGCTCAGCGGGATGGCTTAAGATAAACGCTCCCTGCCCGAGGTAGTTGAGTAAAAGGGCGAGAAAGACGAAATACCATGCCTGGATGATGGGTTTTCTCCCCAGGTGGCCCATATCTGCATAGAGTGTCTCCGCTCCCGTTGCGCAGAGGATGACCTCGGAGAGCACGAAGAAACCGGCTGCCCCGTTCTCGTACAGGAAGGTGACGGCATACCAGGGGTTGATGGCCTTCCACACCGAGGGGAACTTGATGATGGATACCACGCCGGAGACGGCCAGGACAAGGAACCACAGGAGCATAAGGGGCCCGAAGGCTCCCGCGACCTTCTCCGTGCCTTTTCTCTGAAATGCAAAGAGCACTATGGCGATGGCACCCGCTATGAGGATAAGAGTGGTCCTGGACGTTCCCTGCAATCCCGGAATGAGGACAATGCCCTCAACGGCGCTGAGTATGCTTATTGCCGGAGTGATAACGCCGTCGCCGACAAGAAGAGATATACCGATGAAGGTGAGTATGGTGACGAAGACCGCCCCTCTTCCTTTTTTGAGAAGACGGATCAGGTGGCCCCGGAGAATGATCGTTCCCCCCTCGCCCTTTTCGCCGAGGCTCATGGCAAGCCACGCGTATTCGACGGATACCAGGATGATAAGGGTCCATACCACGAGGGAAAGGACGCCCATGACGTTGTCGACCGTCGGTGTGAGGAGGAGGAAGATGACGGTAAGGGTATAGATGGGACTGGTGCCGATATCGCCGAAAACCAGCCCCAGGGATTTGATCACGGACCTGACATCGTCGACAACACGCTGCCGTTGCGCCGGTCCCTCCGGGTGGGAATCATCTTTTTGCATTCAGGTGCCTTATGTTACCCAATATCGACGCAAATTTCAACGTGCAAGAGGTGGGGGGCAACACATTAAGAGGTGGTTCTTTGCCTCCGCGGATCGGTTCCTGGCCAGGATCCAAAGCCTGACGCAGACATGGCACCACGCCTCTTCGTTCCTTTCCGCCTTTTAAGTCTGGAACTTGCCGAAACCTGCGACGCTTCTATTCCCTTCCCTTCGGTTTCGGCCTGTCCTCCTTGCCCTTGAACCATCCCTCCTTCGCGTGCGGGAAACAATCGAAGCGGGCGACGTAGGGCTTGATGTCTACAAGCGGTGTACCGTCGAGGACGTCTATGCCCGCGACCTCAAGAGTGCTGCCCTTTCTTCCGATAAGCTCCACGATGGTGAGTCCGAGGCAGTTCGGCCGCGCCGGATAGCGGCAGGCGAATATCCCGTGCGGTTTGTCGTCGAGAAGAACAGGCCGCACCAGTTCGACCCGGCCTGCCCTGTCGAAAAAATAGATGAGGAATATATGGGAGAACCCCTCGATGTCCTTGAGCCCTTCCCCGTATTCCTCGTAGATCTCTATGGAACCCACCGCGTCAGGCCGGAACCTCCCCTGTATCGGCGCCTCCTCCTTCGTCTTGAAAGGAGAATGGATAACCCCGATCGGCCTCACAACAAACTGCAATCCCGTATCTTTCATCTCCGTCCTTTCCCAAAATGACTGTGTCAGTGCCTGTTCCTTCCTTGCCTTTGGTTTCTAACCCTCAAGCGGTTGCCATTCAAGCGGTTGCTTCTTCTTCTAGTCCTTAAAGAACTTCAGCCTGAGCGAGTTGCTCACCACCGATATGGAGCTTATGACCATGGCCACGGCGCCGAAGACGGGTTCCAGCCGTATGCCGAAGAAGGGGTAGAGCGCGCCGAAGGCGACGGGGATTCCGAGGATATTATAGATGAACGCCCAGAAAAGGTTCTGCTTGATGATGCGCATGGTCTTCCGGGAAAGCCTGATGAGGCTGACGAGCCGGGACAGGTGGCCTTTCATGAGCACCACGTCCGCCGATTCGATGGCGATGTCCGTTCCTTTGCCCATGGCGACGCCGATGTCCGCCGCGGCGAGAGATGGGGCGTCGTTGATGCCGTCCCCCACCATGACCGTCACGCCCTTCTTCCTGAAGTCCGCGACAATGGCCGCCTTGCCGTCGGGCAGGACGCGGTGGAAGTAGCGCTCGATGCCGAGACGCCCGCTTATGGTCCTTGCCCCGTTCTCGCTGTCGCCTGTGATCATGACGGGTTCCACGTTCATCTCCCGGAGCTTCCGTATCACGTCGACCGACTCTTCCCGCACCCTGTCGCTGAAGGTAAGAATGGCCATGAGTCCCGCCTCGCTCCACAGCAGGACCGGCGAGGCGGCGGACCGCTCCTTCTCCTCGTAAAGATCCCTGGTCCCGGCGTCGAGGCTGTGGCCTTCCTCCTCGTAGAAGGTCCTGTTACCCATCCGGTAGTCGATTCCCCCGATCTTCCCTTTGATGCCCCTGCCGATGACAGCCTCGAAATCCGTGACGTCCAGGGAAGGTATGTCCGATTCCTGAGCTTTCTTCCTCAGGGCATCCGAAAAGGGATGCTCGGACTGTTTCTCCAGGTTGAAGGCGATGCGCAGGATTTCCTTCTCGTCAGAGGATTGAAGCGGTATGACGTCGGCAAGGACGATGACGCCCTCCGTCAAGGTGCCCGTCTTGTCGAAAAGGACGTTCCTTGCCCTGTTCGTGAGTTCCAGGGCCTCGGCGCTCTTGATCAGGATCCCCCTTCTCGCGCCTGCGCCGGTGGCGACCATGATGGCGGTGGGTGTGGCAAGCCCCAGGGCGCAGGGGCATGCGATGATAAGGACGCTCACGAAAGAGAGGATCGAGTTGGTTATCCGCGGCTCGGGACCGAAGAAGAACCAGACCAGGAAGGCGAAGATTCCGACAACGATAACAGCGGGGACAAAGACGCCCGCCACCCTGTCCGCGAGGCGCTGCACCGGAGCCTTCGTAAACTGCGCCTCCTCGACGAGACGGATGACCCTGGCAAGAACCGTATCGGAACCGATCCTCGTCGTCCTGACGGTGATGGATCCTTTGCCGTTGATTGTTCCGCCTACCACCTCGTCGTCGGGTTTCTTGTGCGCGGGCATGCTCTCGCCGGTGAGCATGGACTCGTCGACATAGGTGCTGCCAGTCAAAACAATCCCGTCGGTGGGGACCTTCTCTCCGGGCCGTATAAGGACCGTGTCGCCAACCTCGAGGGTGTCGGTGGGGACCCGTGTTTCGACACCGTCTTTGAGGAGTACGCATTCCTTGGGCGAGAGCTCGTAGAGGAGTTTGATCGCCGCGTAGGTCCGTGTCTTGGCCTTTGATTCGAAATACCTGCCGAGGAGGATAAGGGAAATTATCATGGCACTTGAGTCGAAATAGGCCATCGTCGATACGCCAGCGGCGCTTATCACATGGGGAAAAAATGTGACGAATGCGCTGTAAAAGAATGCCGCCGAAGTGCCCACGGAGATGAGGGTGTTCATGTCGGCGGTGAGGTGCTTGAGATTGATGAGGGCCGACGTGTGGAACCTCAGGCCGAAATAGAACTGGACGGGGATGGTGAGCGCAAGGAGGATGAAGTTGTTGAAGGGCAGGACCATCCACATGGAGAAGATCATGACGGGGACCGTAAGCGATATCGCCCAGGTGAAATCCCTTTTCAGTTCGGCCTCTTCCTTCCGCGCCCGGACCGTGACGTCGGCCTCCATGTCCACGTCGTACCCGATATCGCGGATGAGGGAGACGACATCTTTAAGTTCGAGACTGGTCTTCGGAAGGATGACCGCCTTCTTGAGGGGGAAATTGACACGGGCCTCCCGAACGCTGTCCATCTTGTTGAGCACTTTCTCGATACGGGCGGCGCAGGCCGCGCAATTCATGCCGGTAATGGGAAGCTCTATCTTCTCGGGCACCTTATCTCTCCTTACTTTTGCGAGCGGCGTGAAGATAGTATAAGGCAGAGTCCCGGCGACGACAAGAAGATAGCTGCTCTGTCAATTCATTGACCGGGAGAGGGCGGAAAGCGCACCGCACGGGGAGCGGTTCACGCCAAATGCTTTCGTCCCTTAACGTGAAACATGAAACCTGGAACCTGAAACTGCCTCTATCTTCTTTCCAGTACCTCCCGGATCTTGCTCAGAAGTGTTGCCGGGGTAATGGGTTTGCCGAGGAAGTCATACTCTTTGTTGAGCATTCCCTTTTCCTGGATTATGTCGTCCGTGTACCCGCTCGTGAATATGACCTTCATTGATGGGTCTATATGGCGTATGGCCTCGCAGGCCTCCTTACCGTTCATCCTGGGCATGACGACATCGAGGATGACGAGGGAGATAGTGCCCCTGTGGCGCCGGAAGGTCTCGACGGCCATGGCGCCGTCTTTTGCGGCAAGGACCGTATAGCCGTGGTCCTCGAGAACCCTGACGGAGAGCTCGCAGAGGTCGGCGTTGTCCTCGGCGATGAGGATGGTCTCCGTGCCGCCGGTGATGGGGGCGGACTCTTCCTCGTCCGCCGGCTCCAGCCAGACAAGGGGAAGGTACACGCAGAAGACGCTCCCCTGACCGGGACGGCTCGTGACGTCTATGTAGCCGTTGTGTTGCTTGATGATGCCGTAGACGATTGCGAGACCGAGGCCCGTGCCCCGCCCGACACCCTTGGTCGTGAAAAAGGGCTCGAAGATCTTCTCCATCACCCTTCCATCCATGCCGATACCGGTGTCGGAGATGGCGACGAGAGCATATTCCCCCGCTTTGCCGTATCCGTGTGCCGCGATGAACTCGTTGCCCACGGTGGCCCGGTCCACGGTGATCGTGAGCTTCCCTCCCCGGGGCATCGCGTCGCGGGCGTTCGTGACGAGGTTCATGACCACCTGATCGAACTGGCCGGGGTCCGCCATGACGACGAGACGCTCGGATGCCTTCCGTATCCTGAACTCCACGTCTTCCGGTATGAGCCTCTCAAGGAGGCGGTGCAGCTTGTCCACGGCGTCGTTTATCACTACGGGTTTGAGGTTGATGACCTGCTTTCTTGAAAAGGCAAGGAGGCTCTGGGTGAGATTGGCCGCCTTCTCTGACGATACCAGTATCTGGGAGGCGTAACTGTAGAGAGGGTTGTCCTTTTCCATCTTCATCTGCAGGAGGCTCGCATATCCCATGATGGCGCTCAGGAGGTTGTTGAAGTCGTGCGCCACACCCCCCGCGAGGGTCCCCACCGCCTCCATCTTCTGCGATTGCAGGAGCTGGGATTCCAGGTGCTTGCGTTCCGTAACGTCCCGGGCAATGCCGCACAGACCCGTTATCTCTCCCCGCTCGTTCTTCAAGGGGACTTTTATGGTGTGAAAGACATAGACAGCGGCGGTCGCGGGACGTTCCATTTCTTCCTCGATCGTCTCTCCGTTGAGCACGCGATGATCGACCTCTTCGATGTGGTCGGCGGCCTCATCGGGGAACAGGTCCCGGTCGGTGGCGCCCAGTATCTTCTCCATGGGAATGCCGAAGAGTTCCGACATGGCCCCGTTGGCGACGATGTAGCGGCGGTTCGCGTCCTTGATGAAGATGGCGTCTTTAGCGCTGTCGATGACCGCCCTCAGGCGAGACTCGGACACGCTCAGGGCCTCCCGGGCCGCCTTTTCTTTCAGGAGCCGGATCATCCCCTGGGCCATGAGTTGCAACTGGTTGATATCCCCTTCCCCGTATTCCTCCTCCTTGTTGCCCACGCCGATGACGGCGACGATCCTCTCCCCGTCAAAGATGGGGACCCCCAGGTGCCGGCTCACCTCCACATGGCCTTCGGGATGGCCCCTGCGAGCCACGCCAGGCGAGGCGTAGTCGTTCGTGATGATGGGTCTTCGCTCCCGTACCGGGTTTCCCCAGATGCCGGTCGTCTCCAGGGGATACGAGGTGGGCTTGTCCTGGATGCGGCATTCTTCCATGGTTCTTCTCGACCAGGAATGCATGGTGAGGATCGATTCATCATCGTTGAGAAAGGCGATGTAACCCAGGGCGCTCTTCGTGAACCGGATCGATTCCTCGAGGGTGAAGGCGGTTATCTCTTTCAGGGGCCGGTCGCCCATCTGGTTAAGCTTCAGGAGGGTCTCCGTCCGCGATTCGTCGAGGCGCAGTTGCTCCTCGGTCCTCTTGTGTTCCGTTATGTCCACGGATACGCCCAGGACGGCGGGTGTCTCGGTTCCCGAGAACGTGAAGGGAATCTTTACCGTCTGGAGATAGCGCACGTTCCCGTGAGCGTCCGTGATGGACTCATCGGGAATGTACTTCCTCCTGCCCCGGACCATCACATCGAGGTCGTCCTCCCTGAAATGCCTCACCTCTTCGTCAGATGGCGAGAACCGAGCGTCCACCTTGCCGATCAGGTCCTCCACCGTGGTGCCGTACGTGTCAGCTACCGCCTTGTTGGCGAGTATGAACCTTCCATCGATGTCCTTGGCGAAGATGAAATGGGGCACGAGGTCGATGATCTGTCTGAGGCGCTTTTCACCCTGCTTAAGGGCCTCCTCGGCGCGGATGCGCTCCGATATGTCTATGATGATCCCGCGGTAGCCGGCAAGCCTGCCGTCCTTCATGGTCCTTGTGACATAAATGATGATGGGGAACCGGGTCCCGTCCTTCCTGACGGCCGCGTATTGATTGCCGACCGCCGGGCCTCCTTCGGCCACCTTTTGAAGGTTTGCCAGGGCCCTCGGGCGGTCTTCCGGGGCTATGTGCTCGAAGCAGTTGAATCCCCCGGGAAGATCATCTTTCTTGTAGCCGAAGAATTCGAAGGCCTGCTTGTTCACGAAGATGACGGAGCCTTTCGTGTCGATCTCGAAGATGACCTGGGGCATGAGCTCCGCGATGTCCCGGAACTTGCGCTCGCTCTCCTTGAGCTTTTCCTCCGCGCGTTTGCGTGATGTTATATCGAGGAGTACCCCGTTGAACCTCAAGGTATCGCCGACCCGCGTCGGCCTTGACATGCCGGCGAAGGACATGATCTCTCCCGTCGGTTTCACGAAGTCGCCTTCGAACTGCCAGTCCCGCTCCTTCGCGACGGCCTCCCTGATCGAATGGAGGAACGCCTCCCGGCAGTCGGGGCTGAGCCCTTCGAGGAACTGTTCGAAGGGGCGGGACGTGTCGGTTTCGATGCCGAAGATCTCCTTTGCGGTCCGGCCGATGTAGGAAAGACCCATCTCTCCGCCGGGTTTCGCGTAGAACTGATAGATGACGCCGGGAATGCGGTCGGCGATGTCCTGGAAGAACTGCTTGCTCTCCCGAAGCTCCTGCTCGGCCTTCTTCCGCTCCGTGATGTCGACGATGATACCCCTGAACCCGATGAGCCGGCCATCATCCATTATCCGCGCTACGTGGATTATGACCGGGAAGGTGGTGCCGTCCTTCCTGACGGCGGTGTACTCATTGCCCGGGGACGCTCCCCCCCGGGCTATCCTCCCGAGGTTCTCACCCATGGCTGGAAGATCTTCCGGGGCAAAGAGAGAGAAGGCGTCGATGCCCCGGGAGAGGTCCTCTTCGTCATACCCGAATATCTCGAAGGCCTGCCTGTTGGCGAAGGTGATCATTCTATTCTCGTCCATCTCGAAGATGACCTGGGGAATGGATTCCGCGAGGTCCCTGAACCTGCGTTCCCGTTCCCGAAGCTCCCTGTCGGCCCTTCTTCTCTCGGGGGCCTCTCCTTCCGGCTCCTCGAGGGCGGCCTCGCCGGACTCTCTTATGTCCCGGGAGACGTTCGAGGCGGCTGCCGGAGCGATTTGTTGCCGGGCCCTGTGAAAGAGTCTCCAGAGGAACCGGGTCTGTTCGGCATCGAGTTCCCGGTCCATAACCGTCTCCTCCATCACGGGGATGATACCGGAGAAAGAGAACGGGATTGGGCCTGCGACGGTTGCGTGGGCCCCTCGGCAGGCATCCATGGAACCTATGAACCCTTGTGGACTCATCGTATTGAGACTGTCGGCGAGCCCCTCGACAAGGCAGCGGACCGCGACGGTGTGCCTTGCCGCCTCGTCGCGGCTCTCTCCCGTCGCCTGCCGCAGGCGCTCGACGCACTGTTCCGTCATTTTTTCCCGATCTTCACGCAGGGACAAGAATTTCTTCATCAAACTCCACCGTTGCTCCCCGCAGGCAATGGCCGGTCTGCTCGGTCTCCTGCAGGACCTGCAAAAGGAACTATAGGTGTTATCGGCCAGGCGGGGGAATGTTTAACAACAACGGAAAGATGGGAAGAAGGAAGGAGGGTGGAAGAAAGAGGGTAGTATATGAGGAGCATCCGGGTCGCCGGGTGGAAAAGAAAAGAACAGGCCCCGCGGGTCCGATAAGACCTGCGGGGCCTGTTGAGATCATACTATTTCTTTTTTGCCGCTTTCTTCGGTTTTGCCTGTTTTTCCTTCAAGGCTGCCCGGGCGGCGGCCAGCTTTGCTATCGTCACGCGGAAGGGCGAGCAGCTCACGTAGTCAAAACCCGTCCTGTGGCAGAACTCGACGGAATTGGGTTCGCCGCCGTGCTCGCCGCAGATCCCGATCTTGAGGTTTTTGCGGACGCTGCGGCCCAGGGCCACGCCGAGTTCTATGAGCCTTCCCACGCCGACCTCATCGATCCTCTGGAAGGGGTCAAAGGTGTAGATCTCTTTCCTGACATAGTCGCTCAGGAACTTGCCTGCGTCGTCGCGGCTCATGCCGAGGGTCATCTGGGTGAGGTCGTTCGTCCCGAAAGAGAAGAACTGCGCCTCCTCGGCGATCTCATCGGCTGTGATGGCCGCGCGGGGTATCTCGATCATGGTGCCGATCATGTAGTCGATCTTCACCTTGTTCTTCTTGAGTATCTCGTTGGCGACGTCTTCGACGATCGCCTTCTGGAGCTTGAGTTCCCTGGTGTTGCCGACAAGGGGTATCATGACCTCGGGCTTCACGTTCGTGCCCTTCTTCCTTACCTCGCAGGCGGCCTCAAAGATGGCCCGGGCCTGCATCTCGGTGATCTCGGGGAAGACGATGCCGAGGCGGCAGCCGCGATGGCCGAGCATGGGGTTCGCCTCGTGGAGGTTCTCCACCTTGGCAAGGACCTTTTCGTAGGAAATGCCCATCTTCCTTGCAAGCTCCCGCATCTCCCTTTCGGTGTGGGGGAGGAACTCATGGAGGGGCGGGTCGAGGGTTCTTACGGTCACGGGAAGGCCTTTCATAACCGTGAAGAGGCCGATAAAGTCCTTCTTCTGGTAAGGCAACAGTTTTGCCAGCGCTTTCCTTCTTCCCGCCTCGTCATCGGCGATGATCATCTCCCGGACGGCGTCGATGCGGTCGCCCTCGAAGAACATATGCTCCGTTCTGCACAGGCCTATACCCTCGGCGCCGAAGGCAACCGCCACGGCCGCCTGATCGGGTTGATCGGCGTTGGTCCTTATGCCAAGCCTGCGGGCCTCGTCGGCCCATTTCATGAGGAGGGCGAAATCCTGGTAGATCTGCGACTGTGAAGGCTTAAGTGTCTTGTCGACCATGACCTGGAGGACTTCCGAGGGCTTGGTCTTGATCTGTCCGGCGAAGACCTCTCCCGTCGTACCGTCGATGGAGACGTATTCACCTTCCTTGATGGTCTTTCCGTTGACCCTGATGACCTTCTTCGCGTAATCGATGTCGAGGTCGCCGCAGCCGGCCACGCAAACCTTCCCCATCTGCCGCGCCACGAGGGCGGCGTGGGACGTCATACCGCCCCGGGAGGTGAGGATACCCTGGGAGGCGTTCATACCGCGGATGTCCTCAGGGGATGTGTCGATGCGGACGAGGATGACCTCCTCCTTCCTTGCGGCCCACGCCTCGGCATCCTGGGCGTTGAAGACGACTTTGCCGGAGGCCGCGCCGGGGCCCGCGTTGAGGCCCCTCGAGACGAGGTTGCCCGCCTTCAAGGCCTTCTCCTTCTCTTTCGGGTCAAAGATGGGGCGCAAGAGCTGGTTGAGCTGGTCCGGCTCCACCCTCATCAAGGCCTCTTCCTTCGTGATAAGCTTCTCCCTGACCATGTCGACGGCGATCTTGAATGCCGCGAAGGCGGTGCGCTTGCCGGTGCGCGTCTGGAGCATCCAGAGTTTCCTGTCCTGGATGGTGAACTCCACGTCCTGCATGTCGCGGTAGTTCTTCTCCAGTGTGTTCCGTATCTTTATGACCTGTTTGTATATGTCCGGCCAGACCTCTTCGAGGGACTTGACGGACTTGTCGGTCTTCTGTTTCTTGTTTATGGGCAGCGGCGTTCTGATGCCGGCCACTACGTCCTCGCCCTGCGCGTTGATGAGGTACTCGCCGTAGAACTCGTTGTCACCCGAGGAAGGGTTCCTGGTGAAGGCGACGCCGGTGCCGCAGTTCTCACCCATATTCCCGAAGACCATGCACTGAACGTTGACCGCGGTTCCCCAGTCGGCCGAGATGTCGTTGAGCTGACGGTATGCGACGGCCCTGTCCGTGTTCCAGGACTTGAAAACGGCCCCGATGGATCCCCAGAGCTGTTCCATGGGGTCTTCGGGGAAGTCCACCCTGAGCTTCTGCTTGATAGTCTTCTTGAATTCCTTGACGAGGTCTTTGAGGTCATCGACGGTCAGGTCCGTGTCGGAGGTGATCTTTCTCGCCTTCTTCTTCCTGTCGATGATCACCTCGAAGGGGTCGTGTTCGTGTTCGTTCGCGGGTTTGAGGCCGAGGACGACGTCGCCGTACATCTGTACGAAGCGGCGATAGCAGTCATAGGCAAAGCGGGGGTTCTTCGTGAGCTTCGCGAGGCCTTCGACGGTCTTTTCATTGAGACCCAGGTTGAGGACGGTGTCCATCATGCCCGGCATGCTGACCCGGGCGCCGGACCGGACGGAGAAAAGAAGGGGGTTCCTGGGATCGCCGAACTTCGCGCCCATGATCTTTTCCACCTTCTTGATGTTCTCGGCGACCTCCTTCTCAAGGCCTTTGGGGAGCTTCATGCCGGCCTTGTAGAAGAGCGTGCAGACGTCGGTGGTGATGGTGAAGCCCGGCGGCACGGGTATGCCGAGGTTCACCATGTCCGCGAGGCCGGCACCCTTCCCGCCGAGGAGGTTCTTGAGCTTGAGGTTGCCTTCGGCCTTCTTTCCGCCGAAGAAGTAGACGAATTTATTGCTTTTTGCCATATTTCCTCCTTATTCGAAGCGTATCTTTGAAAAATCAGCAAAGGTCAGGAACATGTTCCTGAGATGCGTGAGAAGTGCCAGCCTGTTCGACTTCACGGCCTCGTCCTTGTCCATGACGAAGACCTTGTCGAAGAAGTTGTCGATGGTTTCCTTGAAACCGACGAGGACCGCGAGGGCCCCATCGTAGTCGCGTTTCTCCATGAGCCCGTAAAAGTTGTCCTTCCGTGCGGCGTATAGTTCGAAGAGGTTTTTCTCTTCCTCGAGCGCGAGAAGGGCGGGATCGACGGTCATCTCTTCCGTGATCTGTTTGGTGATGTTGAAGACGCGCCGGAAGCCCACCATGAGGCGCTCGAAATCCTCCATGGACCTCTGGGTCTCCAGGGAGACGAGCCGCATGTAGCCATCGTATATGTCGCTCGTGACGCAGGGAAGGACACTTTCAACGAAATCCTGATTGTGGTTCTCCTCCAACATGGAGAACTTGAACCGCGTGGCGATGAATTCCAGCAGGGAAGTCTTTGTCTCCGCGAGGGCGAGCCTCTTTGGAATGCTTCCTCCCGCCTCGAAGGCCTTTTCGATAAGTGTCGTGAGAGGCAGGTGCAGCTTCCTGTCTATGGTTATCTTGATGATGCCCAGCGACTGCCGTCTCAGGGCATAGGGGTCGAGGTTGCCTGTGGGGGTGATCCCGACGGAGAAGAAGGAGACGATGGAATCGATCTTGTCCGCTATGCCGGCGATGGCGCCCGTCGAGGTGCGGGGCAGGCTGCCGTTGCCGCCCGTGGGCAGGTAGTGCTCCTCTATCGCGAGGGCCACCTCGTCGTCCTCTCCCTCGATGCGCGCGTAGATGCGCCCCATCGTTCCCTGCAGCTCGGGGAACTCCCCAACCATGTGTGTGACGAGGTCCGTTTTCATCACGGGGATGAGCCTTTCGAGCTTCCCGGCAGCCCCGTGGTCGACAACGGACGCGAGGTATCCGGCGATGGCCTTTACCCGCTCCATCTTGTCCTTAAGGGTGCCGAGCTTGACATGGAAGACGATGGAGGCAAGCCGTTCGTACCTGTCGGCGAGCTTTGCCTTGACGTCCTCGTCGAAGAAGAAGCGCGCGTCGGCAAGGCGGGCGCGGAGCACCTTCTCGTTCCCCCGTATGACGTTCGCGTCATCCTTCGGGACCGTGTTGGCGAAGAATATGAAGTGAGGCAGGAGCTGTCCCGCGGCATCTTCGATGGGAATGTACCGCTGGTGGCTCTTCATGACGTTGACGAGGACCTCCTTGGGGATATCGAGGTACACCGTGTCGAAGGAGCCCTTCAGGGGATAGGGGCATTCGGTGATGTAGAGTATCTCCCTCACGAGCTCCTCGTCCCGGAGCGCCTTTCCGCCCGTTGTCTCCTCGATGCGGGCGATCCCCTGCCGTATGATCTCCAGGCGTTCATCTTCGTTCACTATGATGTGGTTCTTCCTCAGGGCGTCGACGTATTCCAGGGGATGGCCTATCCCGACCGGGCCCGGTGACAGGAAGCGATGGCACCAGCTCACGGGCGCGCTCGTGACATCGGCAACGGAGAAGGTGACGGGAGTGCCCCCGAAGAGGCACAGGACCCACTGGACAGGCCGCGCGTATTCGAAACTCACGGCTCCCCAGCGCATCTTCTTCTGAAAGGGGATACGGGAGATGATGTCGGGCAGGAGGACGGGGAGCATCTCCACGGTGGGGACCCCCTTTTCCTCTTTCTCGATGGTCACGAATTCCACGCCGTCTTTGACGCCCTTCGTGAGGTCACCTGCCTCGACACCCTGGGAACGGGCGAAGCCGATGGCGGCCTTCGTGGGGTTCCCCGCTTCGTCGAATGCCCGGTTATAAGGAGGGCCGAACTTGACGGTGACGGTCTCCGCTTGCTTTTCCGCGACGTCCTGGACGAAGAGCGCCATGCGCCGCGGGGTCGCCTGGATGCTGATCTCGCCGAAGGCGATGCGCGCGTTGGCGAAGGCCTCCCGGATGAGGACTGAAAGCCCTTCCCTGGCAGGTGCGAGGAAGCGCGCCGGTATCTCCTCCGTGCCTATCTCCAAAAGCAGAAATTCGCTCATGATGTTATTTCCTTGCCCCTTTCCCGCCGCCCCGCGCGGAATGATCCGTTATCGGTTGAGCAGGGGGAAACCGAGTTCTTCACGCTTCTGTACGTACAGTTCCGCGCACATCTTCGCAAGGTTCCTCACCCGCGCGATGTAGTTGGCGCGTTCCGTCACGCTGATGGCGCCGCGGGCGTCGAGAAGGTTGAAGACATGCGAGCATTTCAGGCAAAAATCGTAGGCCGGGTAGATGAGCCCCCGGTACCTGACAAGCTTTTCACCTTCTCCTTCGAAGGTGTCGAAAAGGGTTCTGAGCATGACGGGGTCCGATTCCTCGAAGTTGTAGATGGAGAATTCCCTTTCGGGGTCGAGGAAGACATCTCCGTAGAGGATGTTCTCGTTCCACTTGATATCATAGACGTTGTCGACGTCCTGGAGGTACATGGCGATGCGCTCGGTGCCGTAGGTGATCTCCACGCACACGGGCGACAGGGTTATTCCACCCGCCTGCTGGAAATAGGTGAACTGGGTGATCTCCATGCCGTCGAGCCAGACCTCCCACCCGAGGCCCCAGGCGCCGAGCGTCGGTGACTCCCAGTCGTCCTCGACGAACCGGATATCGTGGTAGTCGGTGTCGATGCCGAAACTCTTCAGGCTGTCTATATAAATGTTCTGAATGTCCTTGGGGGAGGGTTTCATGACGACCTGGAACTGGTAGTAGTGCTGGAGGCGGTTGGGGTTCTCCCCATAGCGCCCGTCCGCGGGTCGCCGGGACGGCTGGATGTACGCGGTGTTCCAGGGTTCCGGCCCGAGGCAGCGAAGGAGTGTGGCGGGATGGAAGGTACCCGCCCCGACCTCCATGTCGTACGGCTGCTGAACGATGCAGCCTTTGTCGGCCCAGAATTTTTGCAGTGCGAATATGAGGTCCTGAAAGTACATGCCGGAAAAATCCACGTTTTCTATACCACAAAAGAAAGCGATTTGCCAATGATTTTCAAGTCACAGGCCAAAGACTGTCGCAAGTCACAAGTCACAGGTCACAAGTCTGAAGGCAAAAAAAATATCCGCTGGCCGCTCAACGATCATGTTGACAGTCCATCCCCTTTCGCCATCTCTCTCTGGCAACCCGCAACCCGCAACCCGCAACGCGATTGACACCTCCGGTGGCAAGAGCATACAATAAGCCATGCTGACGATTGGCGATATCCGGCTTCCCGTGCCTGTCATGCTTTCTCCCATGGCGGGGGTAAGCGATCTGCCCTTTCGTCTCATCACGCGGTCCTTTGGTTCGCCTCTTGCCTTCACGGAGATGATAGACATCAATGCCATTTCCCACAAGGACAGAAGGACCACCCACATGCTTTCGTCATCGCCGGAGGACAGGCCTCTTGGCGTGCAGTTCCTGGGAAACAGCCCTTCGCAGATACCCTTGGCTATGGAGAGCCTTTCGGAGCACACCTGCGACCTCATCGATTTCAACGCGGCCTGTCCCTCTCCGAAGGTGACGCGCAAGGGCAAGGGTGCGGCCCTCATGAAGGAGCCGAGATTGCTTCGTGACATTCTTTCCGCGCTGGTGCGGTCGACGGCGCTGCCGGTTGCTGTCAAGATCCGCGCCGGGTGGGACGCCGAATCCGTCAACGCCCGGGATGTGGCGCTCTTCGCCAGAGACGCGGGTATCAGTGTCCTGTTCATACACGGCAGGACAAGGGCGCAAGGGTACAGCGGCGCCGTTGACTACGGGGTCATCAGGGAGGTCAAGGAGGCCCTCGACATCCCGGTCATAGCCTCGGGAGACAACCTTTCCGTCGGCAGGGTCCGCAGGATGTTCGCCGAGACCGGCTGCGACGGCGTCGCGATCGCTCGGGGCGCCCTCGGCAACCCCTGGATTTTCAGGGATATGATGAGCTTTTTTCGCGACGGGACGGTGCCTCCGGGGCCCGGCGTTGCCGAACGTGCCGGCGTGATGAAGCGCCACCTCGAACTGTGCGTCTCGCATTGGGGCGAAAAGAGAGGCGTCGGTATCTTTCACAAGTTCTTCATCTGGTACACGAGGGGCCTTTCGGGCCTGCGCCCGCTTCGTGACCGGGCCTTCAGGACGGGCACGAAGGAAGGCCTCATCGAGGTCATCGACGAACTCGATGAGGGGCCCGGTCGGCGCGGCATGTCTTCGGTGCGTGTCCGCCGGGGGCCCGCTGACCCCTTTGTCTCAAATTGTCTTGACTGACCTGTCAAGGGGTTGGTAGCATTGACCATATTTTCCTGAGTCCTGGCCGTAAGGGAGGAGACATGGTGCGCAGGAGGCGGTGCAAGATCGGAGGCGGGAGGGTGCGTCCGGCATTGCTCGCGCTGAGGGTTGCCCTCATCATAGCGGTGGCGTTCGTCCTTTCCGGCTGCATAGACGATACCATATCCGTTACGGTGAGGCCTGACGGGAGCGGTACCATTGAAGAGACCATCCTCATGGGCAATGAGTTCATAGAGATGATGCAGGAGATGAGCAAGGGCCTCGGCGAGGAAAGCAAGGACAAGACCGGGCAGGCCCCCGTGCGGGATGACGCGAAGAACCGCGATGCCGTCGTGACGGGGATGATGGAAAAGGCAAAGATGACCGCGAAGGATTTCGGGGAAGGGGTCAGCCTCGTCTCCGTCAGGCCGGCGAGGTCGGATTTGGCCAGCGGCTATACCGCGGTGTATGCCTTCAAGGACATCGGCAAGGTCATGTTGAACCAGAACCCGGGGAGCAAGACGCCCTTGAACGACAAGGACAAGGAAAAGGACAAGGGTGCAGGGGGAAAGGACGCAACGGGCAAGGATACGATCCGTTTCGTCTTCACAAAAGGGTCGCCGGCAAGGCTTGCCGTCCACATGCCTCCCCCGAAGCCGGCGGACAGGGATGAAAAGGAAAAGACGGCACCGAAGGAGCCGGCGAAGGATGACCCCAATGCCATCGAGGTGATGAAGGCCATCTTCAAGGGCATGAGGGTCAGCATTGTCCTCACCGTCGACGGTGATATCGTAAAGACGAACGCTACCCATCGCTCGGGTCGGAAGATAACCCTCATAGAGATGGATTTCGGCAGGCTCATCAGTCACGCGGAACTCCTCAAGAAGATAGACAGGGAAAAGCCGCAGTCTCTGGAGGAGATGAAGACGGCGCTGAAGAACGTCGAAGGACTCAAACTGGAATTTGAGGACCCCGTCGTTGTTGACTTCAGGTGACGGACCTTCATGAGGGACAGGATAAGGAGTCGGGGAACAATGAAAAGGACCATATTGCTCGCGGGCGCGTTCTTCCTTCTTGCAGGGTGTTCGACGGTCTATGTGAAGGCGGGGAAGAGCGCCGAGGATTTCGAGAAAGACAGGGAAGCTTGTGAGGTCGTCGCGAAGAAGGAACTCGCAGCCCGGGGCGCCTCCCTGACCTGAAGCGCCGTTTTTGAAGAGACAAGGCGTTGTCTCGAAAAGAAGGGCTGGAGACCGAAAGGCTGACCCGCCCGTTTCCTTGACTTTGCAAAGACAAACCATTAATTTAAGGACTGATCTCACAAGAATCGCACAGGAGGTTTGAACCAATGGTCAGGGCAAAATTGTGGTTCCGGTGTGCGGCGATGCACGATCCCGTGACTCCCATGGTGGCCCAGCCGGCCCTCGTCGGATGGGAAGCGAAGAGGCGCAGGGTGGACCTGACGATCGAAAGATCTTTCAACGGGGAAGAATTGGTCAGGCGCATGAAGGGATGGGTGACCACGGACCCGAAAGAGGTCATCGAGGTGGTCAGGAAATACGGCAGACTCAAGGTCCTCGATGACCGCGAGTTGGTGATCGAGGCGGAAAAAGAAGAGGACATGGAGAGCCTCAACAGGGAACTCGCCGAGGTCTTCGGCGGCGAGGTCGATGCGGAGATAGTGAAAAGGTCGCGATGAGAGACCTTGCCCCGCCCCTACACACGGTACCCGGAGAAACAAACACCTCCTTATGAAACATATCAGGAACTTCAGCATAATCGCCCACATCGACCACGGCAAGTCGACCCTCGCCGACCGCCTGATCCAGTACACCAAGCTCGTCGACGACCGGCAGTTCCGGGACCAGATACTGGACACCATGGATATCGAGAGGGAACGTGGCATCACCATCAAGAGCCAGACCGTCGACCTGCCCTATGTCGATGACAGGGGCGAGGAATACGAGCTCAACCTCATCGACACACCGGGACATGTCGACTTCTCCTACGAGGTGTCACGGGCGCTTGCCTCCTGCGAGGGGGTACTTCTCCTTGTCGACGCGTCCCAGGGTGTTGAAGCGCAGACACTCGGGAATCTGTACGCGGCGCTGGAGCATAACCTCGTCATCATCCCCGTCATCAACAAGATCGACCTTCCCGTGGCTGACGTGGAGCGTGTCAGGACGGAGATCGACAACGAGCTGGGTCTCGACCCGGACACGGCGATCCTCTGTTCGGCAAAGGACGGTACCGGGATCGAGGATATTCTTCACGCCATCGTGGAGAGGATACCCCCGCCGGCGGGGGATGCCGAAAAACCCCTGACGGCACTCATCTTTGATGCCCACTACGACTCCTTCCGCGGCACAATCGTGAGTTGCCGCGTCTTCGACGGCACCGTGAGACCGGGGGACACGATCCGGCTCATGTCCCAGGGAACGACGTACCGTGTAGAAGAGGTCGGTGTTTTTCGGATCAGCCGCGAGCCGCAGAAAGAGTTGTCGGCGGGGGAGGTCGGCTACATCATAGCCGGGATAAAGACCGTGAGCGACACGAGGATAGGGGACACGATCACCCTCGATTTGCGGCCGGCTCCGCAGCCTCTTCCCGGCTTCAAGGACGTCAAGCCCGTAGTCTTCTCCTCTATCTACCCCATCGCGTCCGACGACTATCAGTCACTCCTCGAGGCCCTGGAGAAATACAAGCTCAACGACGCATCCCTCGTCTACCAGAAGGACTCTTCGGCAGCCCTTGGCCAGGGGTTTCGCTGCGGCTACCTGGGCCTTCTGCATCTCGAGATCGTCCAGGAGCGGCTCGAAAGAGAGTTCGACCAATCCATCATCATGACCGCACCCAGCGTGCAGTACCGTTTCCATCTCGACGACGGCACCGTGCTCGATGTCGACAATCCGCTCCATTATCCCGACCCCGGGACGATAGAGTCATCGGAGGAGCCCTATATCCGCGCCAGTATTCTCATACCCGAGCGGTATGTCGGCGTTGTGATGAAGCTCTGCATGGAGCGCCGGGGGGTTAATTCGCACATGAGTTATCCCACGCCGGGGCGTGTGGAGATAACCTTCGACATGCCGCTCGCCGAGGTCATCTTCGATTTTTATGACAGGCTTAAGAGCATTACCCAGGGGTACGGCTCCTTCGACTATGAGATCATCGACTACCGTGAAAGCAATCTCGTGAAGCTCGATATTCTGGTGAACGGCGAGAAGGTGGACGCTCTGTCCATCCTCGTCCATCGCGATAACGCCCGGGACAGGGCCGTCAGGGTCTGTGACCGTCTCAAGGACGAGATACCGAGGCAGCAGTTCAAGATAGCGATACAGGGGGCGATCGGGGGGAAGATAATAGCCCGGTCGACCATCTCGGCATACCGCAAGGACGTCACGGCCAAGTGCTATGGCGGGGATATCACCCGAAAGCGGAAGCTCCTGGAGAAGCAGAAAAAGGGCAAGAAGCGGATGCGCATCGTCGGCAACGTGGAGATCCCCCAGAGCGCCTTTCTCGCCGCCCTCAAATCCGACGATGAATAGGACGGGGAACCCCGGTCTTTACGTCCACGTGCCTTTCTGCAAAACGAAATGCCCGTACTGCGACTTCTACTCCGTACCCGAAACGGAGCACGCCGGGAAGTGGCTGAAGGCCGTTCTTCAGGAGGCGTCCCTCAACGCCCCAACCCCGGAATTTACGTGTTTCGACTCGCTCTACATCGGCGGCGGGACCCCTTCGCTGCTCGGTCATGACGACATCGGGAGACTTGTCGCCGGACTCAAAGAGGTCTTTCGGTTCGATGATGGCGCCGAGGTGACCATCGAGCTCAACCCCGACGATGTGACGAAGGAGAAGCTTGCCCTGTACCGTTCTCTTGGAGTGAACCGCGCGAGCCTCGGTGTCCAGTCCTTCGACGATCAGGAGGTGCGTTTCCTGGGGAGGCGTCACAGCGGCCGGCAGGCCGGGGAGGCGGCACGGCTTGTGGCTGAGGCGGGCTTTGGCGAGTTCGGCGTGGACCTCATCTACGGGTTGCCCGGCCAGTCCGTCCGGTCATGGCGAAAGTCGCTTCGCCGGGCGCTTTCATACGGGCCTGCCCATCTGTCCTGCTACCAGCTTACCGTCGAAGGTGACACGCCCTTCTCCCGTCTGTCCCATAAGGGGGGTCTCGAACTGCCCGATGACGCGATGGGAGCGGAGCTGTTTCTTGCCATGTCGGAATACGTTACGGACCAGGGCTTCTTGCATTACGAGGTCTCCAATTTCGCCCGCGGGGAACAGATGGTTTCACGCCACAACGTCAAGTACTGGAAACACACACCCTATCTCGGCCTCGGCCCGTCAGCCCATTCCTTCCTGGGAAGAAAAAGATGGTGGAACCATCGCAGCCTCGATGCGTACCTGCGGCGGCTGAGCAGCGGATCTTCGGCCATGGAAGGCTCGGAGGCGCTTTCAGAAGAGCAGATGCGTCTGGAACGCCTGCTTTTCGGCTTCAGGACAATGTGGGGGGTGGAGTTGAAGGAACTGTCCGGGCAGGATTGGGCGAACCGCCTTGAAGGTCTCCGTCAGAGGGGTCTGGTGGATGTCCGTGGCGAGCGAGTCGTCCCGACCCTCACGGGGTACCTTTTCGCCGATAGGCTTCCATTAATGGTTTCCGAATAGCAGTTTACCGGGATAATTTTTTTATTGACAAACATTTCGTAATACATTATCATAACTCAAGCTATGTTAAATAATTCACATATCTCAGACCGGAATAGCTTGAAATTAGCGGTGTTTACGATTGCCTCTAATTCAGTGTGTGAAACAATTGAAAGTTTTTCGGCCACAACGTGCATTATTTCACATAGCATCACTTAACGCGAAATTCACCTCCACAAGCTTCTCATAATAACCCCCCTTCCCCCTGGCACCCAACCAGGGGGTTTTTCTTTACAACCCTTGAGTTTTGTTGTAATCTCTACACGCAAAATGGACGTTTCAAGCGCAGACATGTACACGGGCGGGATCATCGGGATGCTCCTCTCCGCGGGGCCGATGGCCAAGGTTGTGGTGGCCATTCTTTTTTTCTTCTCCATCGTCGCCTGGACCATCATCTTCATGAAGTACCGCCAGTACGGCAGGACGGAGGCCGAGGGCGACCGGTTCTTCAGGGCCATAAAAGAGGCCGACTCCTTCAAGAAGCTCATCTCGGTGTACCGGGACAGTCAGGACAATGCTTTCTATCGTCTCGTGCTTGCCTGTTACAAGGAAGTGACCTCCAGACAGAAGGATAATCCGGGCAGGATCCGCAGGGAGGATATCCCCTCCATCGAGGACATGCTCAGGATCGCCATATCCGATGAATCGGTGAAGCTCGAACGAAGGCTTTCCTTTCTTGCCACAACGGCAAACACCGCGCCGTTCATAGGTCTTTTCGGAACCGTTTGGGGCATCATGGATTCCTTTCGTGAAATAGGCGTCCGGGGCACAACGAGTCTTGCCGTTGTGGCGCCCGGCATAAGCGAGGCGCTCATCGCAACGGCCCTGGGTCTTGCAACAGCCATACCTGCGGTCCTCGCGTACAACTACTTCCTGGGAAGGCTCAAGAGGATCCTCTCCCGCATGGAGAATGCCGCAATCTACCTGGTAAATATCCTGGAGAAATGAAAACACGGGGCGATTCAAAGGGACCGCTGTCGGAGATCAACGTTATTCCCCTCGTTGATGTCATGCTTGTCCTCCTCATCGTCTTCATGATAACGGCACCTATGATGCAGCACGGTCTCGGCATCGACATCCCCAGCGTGACGGCGAAGTCCCTTCCGGCGAAGGACGAGCCGCAGATCCTTAACATCACGAAGGACCAGAGGCTTATCCTCAACGAGAAGAAGATCGAAGCCAAAGACCTCAAGGCGGCTATACAGCTCCTCTTTGCCAACAAGGACAAGAAGGAGATCTTCCTTCGCGCCGACAAGGATGTGCCCTACGGGTTTGTTGTGAGGTGCATGGGAACCATCAGGGAAGCGGGCGTCGACAAAGTTAACATAATTACGAAGCCACTGGACAGAAATGAGTGAAGAAGCCTGGACCAGAATGCTTGCCCTATCGCTGGCCGTTCACATCATTGTGCTTGGCGTCTTTTCCATACCCATAAAATTCCCCTCAAAGAGGATCGACCTGTCCTCCGCGTATTCTGTAAACCTCGTCGGCAGCGCGGGCAGTCTCGGAGGAGGATCGGGCGGGCCGAAGGCGGCGGTGCAATCGAAGCCTGAGCCAAAGCCGGACAAACCCGTGCCGGTGGTTAAGGAGAAGAAGCCCCCCCCGAAGAAACCGGAGCCGATCCAGAAAGAGGATGACGCTGTTTCCCTTTCCAGGAAAAAAGTCCCTCCGAAGACGAAGGCAACGAAGGAAGAGGTAGATCGTCTCGAGGAGCGGATACGCAGTATCAGGAAGAAGACGGACTACATAGACGTTGCCAAGGCCGGATCGGGCGGCTCCGGCAGAGGCACAGGTGCCGGAATAGGCTTGCCCGGCTCAGGCGGTGGTTCCGGTGCGCCCCTTGATCCCGCGATGCAGAAGTATCTTCTGGACGTTTACGAAAAGATAAAGAACGCCTGGAACGTGCCGGGTACGGCGAGAAAGGAACTGGAGACGATCGTTACGATCAAGGTGAGAAAGGACGGGCGCATCACGGACATCAACATCGAAAAACGCTCGGGCAACAGGGTCTACGATGAATCCGTGCTTCGCGTCTTGAGGGCGGTGGAACCCCTGCCCACCATCCCGCAATCCCTCAACGCCGATTCCCTGGAGATAGGGTTCCGGTTTGTGCCCGGAGGGATCTCGTGACGGTCCTGCAGAGCATCCTTATGGGTGCCGTGCAGGGCATAACGGAGTTTCTTCCCATCAGCAGTTCCGCCCATCTTATTGTCATCCCCTGGTTCTTCAATATCTCCCAGGGCAACATCAACCCGCTGACGTATGATGTCATGCTCCACTTCGGGTCGCTCTTCGCGGTTCTCTTCGTCTACGGCAGGAAGTTTTTCCGTGTCGTCATCGAGGGCCTTGTCGACTTCCGGGACGGCCGGGGCACCGATTCCACGCTCTTCAAAATGGTCATAGCCACCATACCGGCGGTGGTTGCCGGTTTTCTCGGAAAGGACATTATAGAGACCTACCTCAGGGCACCGTTCATAGCGGCCTTCATGCTTGCCCTGGTGTCCATTCTCATGATCGTGTCCGAGAGGATCAACGTCGACAGAAGCGAGCTGACCATGCCCATCGCCATCGCGATAGGTGTCGCCCAGGCCATCGCCCTTGTGCCCGGTACGTCGCGAAGCGGCATTACCATCACCATGGCTTTGCTTCTCGGTCTCAGGAAGAGCGAGGCTGTCGATTTCTCCTTTATGCTGTCCATACCCATCATCCTGGGAGTGTCCCTTTACGAACTGCGACACGTTGAATTCCAGGGTGACGGGACGGCGATCTATGTCCTGGGCATGCTTTCGGCCTTTGTCTTCGGAACGGTCAGCCTCAAGTTTCTTATCGGGTACCTGAAACGGCACACTCTGGACATCTTTGCCTACTATCGTATCGCACTTGCCCTTCTCATCCTCATCTTCTCCCTCGTTCCCCGCATTTGACATAGGCGGTCTACCCGCCTTACACTATGATCGTGCATAAGGACGAGAAAGAAAGGGACACAAAGACCATCAACTGTAGTTTTGTCCCCTATGACCCCGACAACCTTCCCTACATGAAGCTCTGCATCTGCGACATCATCCGGGAACTGCCCGAGCTGACCCCCGAAGACATTGCCAGGTTCAAGGACAAATAGGACGTTTCCGGAGCACAGTCCCTCACCACCCGGTGAGCCTTGTGCGACAAAACCGGACATGGCCTCGTTCCGGCGGGAGGTCATGGAGTTCTACGGGTCTAACCGGCGCACCTTCCCGTGGAGAGAGGACATCACACCATACAGGGTGGTTGTCTCGGAGATCATGCTTCAGCAGACCGGGGTGGAACGGGTAAGGGAAAAGTACGAGCCTTTTGTCCGTCTCCTGCCGGATTTCGCGTCCCTCGCGGCCGCTCCCCTGAAGGACATAATGACTGCCTGGCAGGGCCTGGGCTATAACCGCAGGGCCCTTGCGCTCAAGCGCCTTGCCGCAGTGGTCATGGAGAGGCATTCGGGCAGGCTCCCTCAAGATCACAGATCACTAATCGAACTGCCCGGCGTCGGCGAGGCCACGGCCGGTGCTATAAAGGCCTTTGCCTTCAATATGCCCGCGGTGTTCATTGAAACGAATATCAGGCGTGTCTTCATTCACCGTTTCTTCCCTGATGGGGCGGATGTCTCGGACCGGCAGATCATGCCTCTCGTTGAAGCCGCTCTCGATAGGTCGAATCCCCGGGACTGGTATTACGCGCTGATGGATTACGGGTCTCACCTGGGAAGGGCCGGGTCCACGGCCAACCGGAAAAGCGCGCACTATTCAAAGCAGACCCTTTTCACCGGCTCCAACAGGAAATTAAGGGGAGAGGTGGTCAGGGTGCTCCTGGCGAGGGGCCCCATGACCGTCAACGACATCGCCGCCGCCACGCGCCACGATGCGCGCCGGCTGGCGTCAGTGCTAGACGCCATGGTCGGGGACAGCCTCCTTGTCCGGGAAAAGGAAGGCTACCGGATAGCCTGAGTCATGGCCGTTACAGGGTCGCCGATGACCCTCAGCATCCCGTAATATACGACAAAGAACACAACGTGAAGCGCAAGCTGTTCGAGCCAGGTCAATGGCCCGGCCTTGCTGCCGAGAAAACCCTGTCCGGCAGTCGGCAGGGCGATGAAAAGCATGGAGAGCCAGAGGAAAAGGACGTAGAGTGCCACGAGGGGGAGTGAAAGGATCTCAAAGCCGGTGAACCAGACTGCTACAGGGTATAAGGCGCCGAATATCCCGCTTGTCACGAGGTGCATGGGAATGCCGGCCGCGTAAACGATCACTGAACTGTCCCCTATGCCGACCGTCCTCAGGAGAAAGCTCCCGTCGACAACAAACATGCTTGACCTGAAGACCCTTAAGCGGGAGGCAACGTCGGATGCGACGCCCATGACGGCTCCGGCTGCGACCCCGGCCAATAATCCGGCAAACCCTTGCATGACCACCGCTGACATCATACGATCACCTCCGCGTGACAGGAATGTCTCTTTCAAGTATAGCCCGTAACGATCCAGGATGACCTTTTTTTTCGGACCGTGACGGCCCCCGGGGGCGAGCACATGCCTCACGGGTATCTTTAATTTCCAGCACTTATGTCTTGATGATTGACAAAAGATCAATTGTGTATATCTTAATGGGACGTGGTATCGGTCTCAAAGGGTACCCAGTACGGTAAAAAAAGGAGATGCTATGTTCGAAGTAACAGAAAAAGCCGGCGAGGTGATCAGAAAACTCCTCGAAGGGAAAGGAGAACCCCAGTCGGTCAGGATCATGATGACCGAAGGTGGTTGATCGGGGCCCTCATTGGGCATGGCCCTGGATGGGCCGTTAACGAGCGACGAGACATTCATGGAGAAGGGGATCACGTTCATTATTGACAAGGAACTTTACGAGGAAGCGAAACCCATCAGCATCGATTTTATCGAGTCCGCGATGGGGGCGGGCTTCCTTCTCAAGTCGGCATTATCGGCAAAAGGCGGCGGGGATTGCTGCGCGTCAAGCGCCGGCGGCTGCGGTTCCGGCTGCAGTTGAGAGATTGGAGCGGACGGAAAGGGGTCGGGGTCTACCCGGCCCCTTTTCTATTTGCGGTCGTTCATTATCGTCGCTATACCCTGCGGTGAATCTCCCCGATAGGATTTGTTTTTCGCTATGACCCTGGCCGTTGCCTTGCCCTGGCTCATGACATATTGAACGGTCACGCGGTCCCCGGGCCTGATGTTGTTGACCGTGTTGTATCCCTTCAGTCTGGCTCCGCCGATCTCGAAGGACATGCCGGCCTTCATCGATTCGATGACCATCGTCATTTCCGCGACACTGATCGATGTCACCCTGCCCGTGAACCTCTCGATCTTCTGTCCTTTCTGCGGTTTGGGGGTGAGCGCGAGAGCATGGGAGATGAAGGCGGCGAGGACCGCAACGACAATAATGGAAATGAACACCTTTCTCATTGTCAACCTCCTTCGACTTGCACGGCCACGACCCTCGTCCCATGTTCGCATGCCTTGAAGTGGAACGCGCTCATCTGACGGTTGCACTGTCGTCTTCCCGGCCTTTTCGTCCTGGCAGCTGTCTCACACATGATTCCTCAGCATAAGCTCCACGGGATGGGGGTTCAGGAAATACTGACCTTTCAGATATGGTTTGTCGTATTTGCGCACATAGTGGTTCAGGAGCGTGACGGGCACCACGAGTGGTATCAATCCGCGGTGATACCAGTCGATGACCTCGAGAAGCTCCTTCTTTTCATCGCCGGTCAGTTCCTTCTTGAAATAGCCCGCGATGTGATGCAGGACGTTGGTATTCTTCCGGGTTGTTGCAGCAAGGCGGAGCGCTTCCATGAGGGCTTCGATATACGCGTCGGCCAGACCTTGCCCGTACCCCTTCGCGTTGCCGACAATTCTTCCCAGTGCCGACAGGTGCTTCGGGCTGTGCGCCATGACAAGCAGTTTGTGGCGCGCATGGAACTCGACGAGACCCCCGGCGGATGGTTTGTTCTGTGTGAACTCGCGCCATCTTTTGAAGACAAAGACGCGCTCGATGAAGTTCTCCCGCAGCCCCGGGTCGTGCAGCCGCCCTTCGTCCTCCACGGGGATGAGGGGAAACCTCTTCATGAACGCCGCCGCGAAGATGCCCACCCCCCGGTGGACGGGCGGGCCCGAGCCGGCGTAGATCTTGACCCCCCTCATACCCGAACTCGGCGACCTGCTCTTGAAGATATAGCCGCAGAGCCCCTGCCGTGCCAGCTCATCGAGTTTCTCTTTCGCCCAATCCTTCATCCCGGCGGTGTGGTCGATGCCTGTGTGGATGGTCACGAGGCGGGGGTTCTCCACGCTGCCTGCGAGGTGCATGGGTTCCCGGGGCACGCTCAGGCCATATTCGACCTCGGGACAGACAGGTATGTAGTCAAAGAACTGCCCCAGGGTGTCAGTTATATAGCGGTCCTGTTTGTGCCCGCCGTCATAGCGGACCTTCTTCCCCAGGAGGCAGGCGCTTAGGCCGATACGTATTCTTCCCGCGGGGTTTCCCCGCGGATCGCTGCCGTTCTTTGCCATTTACGCTCCTTATCCTTAATCCTAATCGCTGTCGCCGTACAAAGGCAAGATATTTTGATAACCCTCACAGGAGGTCCCCGCGGTCCCTCCATCTTCAAGGCTCCCCGGAGTGTTCCTCCGAAAGACCCCCAACCGGCACATAACTTGCTACAATATCTGTGTGGTGTCATGAAAGCGCAGGTCAGGGAGATCAGACACAGGTTCGACAGGTTGAAGATGACCGTTCACGAGATCCTGCCCATCATCGACATGGCCCTCGGCGATCACGGGGAACTTAGGACCGAACTGTCCCCCTATGAGGTCTTTGACGGGGTGAGCGACCTCATCGACAGGACCGTGCATGGCTGCAGGATAGGACGCTTCCGGCCGAAAGGGGGCAGACACCCTTTTCATACCTTCGAGATCCATACGGAGGGAGGAGACGTCCTCGGCTATCTGAACATGGTCTATTCGCGCAGGCCCATCCCCTGCTATTACCTTGTCTACGTGGAAGTGCTGGTCCATTTCCGCGGGAGGGGTTTGGGATGCAGTATCCTCAGGGCCTACAAGGAATTCGCGGAAAGCAGGAAGGCCGTGGCGCTCCTTGACAACATAATCCCTCCCGATGACCCGACGTACAACACCTATGCAGGGCTAGGCTGGGAGCCGGTCGAGAGGCTGACCGGTGACAGTCTGACCGGTGAGAAGGAACACTACATGGCCTTTGTCCCCGAATCCGTCAGGACGGCGGACCTGCGGTGCGATCTCAGGAAGGTCCTCTTCAAGGTCATGAAGAAGAGGCCGGTGATCGACATGTACGACAACGAATCGATGGTGAAGCGGACCATCGAAGAGTTCCGGTCCCTCTACGGGGCCCTGGAGAAGCTTTTCGCGCAGGAGTTCTCGAAGGGGACATCGACTCCCCTTATGCGTTTCATGTTCACCAAGTTCGTGACGAAGATGCTGGGGTTCAAGAGACGCATCTCCACGCTGCTGGGATACACGGGCGGGGAGTCTCTCGACCAGATACACATCTCCGACGAGGTCAGGTTCCTTCCCCTCCAGAGCTTCTCCCTGTGGGGCCTCGGGGAGGACTGGAGGGAGATCTGGGACGAAGACGAGTCTGTGTTGAGGCTTGTGGAGAAACTGCTCCGGGGACCCTTGGGCCGCATCGAAGAGCTGCCCCTGTACCGGCGCCCCTACCTGGTCGAAGGGGTGGAGGCGACGAGAGTGGAGAGGCACGACGATCTCACGATCGCCGACATTCTCGACCTGGGGTTCGACCCGACGAAGCTCAGGGAGTTGCACCATGAGGGCGTGGATTACATGGTGGAACGGGTATCCGGCAGCTTCCTCAAGGCGACGGAAAAGAAGAGGGAGTTCCTGCCGAGGATCGCCGGGGAGTTCTCGGGCGCGCGTTTTCGCGGTGCCCGTGCTCAGGTCAATCCACCCCGGGCGATCATAAAGGAGAAAGGGAACATATATATTCTCTACAGGAAGGTAGGCGGGATACACATCGAGGAGGCACTGGACCAGTTGAGGACATCCTCCCGCCTGAAGGGGCTCAATCGCGCCGCAGGGATCGACCGCGCCATGATCGCAACCGTCAACGAGGTGAACGACAGTCTTGTTAAAGCCTTCGGTGTCCGGATGAGGGAGCAGATCGAGAACCTCGTCTACTTCGTTCCCTGGGACCTTAAGGAGAACAGACCTGACGTCACAGTCGATATAACCGGTGTCTCCCTCGGCACCATATGGATCTTCTAACAAGAGCGTTCAAGGGTTCAAGGGAAAGACGGCGAAGGGCGGTCGATTGTCAGGGGAATTCGTGCACGGACCAAAGGCAACAGTGTTCTTCTCTTGTTTTGCCCTTGAACCTCTGAACTCTGGAATCCCTGAATCTTCCTTATTCTTGAATTCTTGACCGTCCCTAAAACTTCCCCCCCAGCGTTCCGGCATAGCCGGTGAGCTCCACGTATCCTTCGACGGTCACTTCCCTTCCCCGCGATGCTCCTTTCCCGTCGACGGCCCCTTCCCAGTAGGTGATGCCCGTGGACGCGGTGGTGACGAGCTCCTGGTCGCCGACGAGCGGCCTCACGCTGACATCGATGGCGGCGGCGGGGACCCTGATGCGCCATGCCGCCGGGTACCGGCCGGCCGTCTTCGCGCTCTTCCAGTAGGAGAGCACCGTTGTTTCGATATCTCCGAGGGCGAGGTGGCGTGATGTGCCGTCTCGTTCGACCAGGGTGCCCGACGATTCCCTCTCGAAGGTGCCGTCCCTTTTCCGCAGGTAATAGACCATAAGGTCGCGGCCGTCGCTCAAGTGCAGGGCGAACCAGTCCCAGCCGGCCTGCTCCTCAGACAGCTGATTGGAGCCGAACTCCTGGTCGAACCAGCTTATCCCCGTTACCGGAACGGGACCCTTCATGCCCGGCGCCCTGAGGGTGCCCTGTGTTCTCAAGTCCGTGAAGGAATAATAGTATGATGCCTGCCCCGGCAACGGTCCTTTCCTGCTGAGCCCCAGCCGGCCATGGAGGACGGGTGGTTTCACGGGTGTGAGACGGAGGTCAAGCTCCATCCCGTCATGGGCGGCGGTGAGGATGACCCGGCCGTCCTTCATGCGGGCCGACCAGTTGAGGACGTGGACGTCCATGGTATCCGTGCCTGCCCCGGCGAGGCCCGGTCCCTTCCGTGACGTGCGCTCCCGCCAGTGGAAGCCGCCCCTCGACACATCGGTGACGGCAAAATGCGCGAGGTAGATGTCCCGCACCGACCAGGGGTTTGCCGGGTCTTTTGCATTGAGCGTGAGTCCGTAGCGGAAGAAGGTGAGCTGGTACCCGTATCTCTTTCCCTCCGCATCCGTCAGGTTCCCGGTGAAATACCACCATTCGGTCCTGTATTCCTGATGGCTGCCATGGTCGCGGGGAAAGGACCATTGGCGAGTTCCCACGGCCTCCCTCCACCCCTTCCCGAAGAGGTCCCGGGGCAGACAGGCGAAGAGGGCGCACAGGAAGGCGAGGGTCAGCAGGCAGACGAAAGCGGAGGGAAAAAAGGCGGACCTTGTCTCCATCTTCCTCATTCCTCCCTGATCTGCATGACGGGGTATTTGCGGATCACCGACCAGACCGGGTACGCGCAGGCGGCCACGCTGGCCGCAAGCGCCGTCAGGCCCGTCACGAGGTAGGGGCGTGCCGTGAAATGGTAGAAGATGGTCCAGTTAAAGCTCTGGAGGTTTATGATCTTGATGAGGATAAGAGCGAAGACGGTCCCCACGACGGCGCTCATAAGGAAGCTCACGAACCCGAGCCCCAGGCTCTCGGCGACGGTCATGCGCGCCACGTCGCCTGTGGTGAACCCCAGGGCGCGATAGACACCGAACTCCTTCTGCCGTTCCACGAAGAGGGTCATCAGCGCGCCGGCTATCCCGAAGAAGGCCACGATGACCGCAAGGACACGCATGGACCGCGTGACGGCGAAGGTGCTTTCGAAGATGGCGAGTATCCTCCCGTGGAACTCCTCGCGGGTGGCGAAGGGAAGACCGAAGGACCGGGCCCGGCGTTTCACCTCCTCGATGATGTTCGCCCGATCCGGATTTCCCTCATCGATGAATATACCCAGACTGTTTATGGTCCTGTCGCCGAAGAGCCTGAGATACACGGAGCGGTCCATCATGACGACCCCGTGCTCGGAGGCATAATCGTAGTAGACGCCAGCCACGGGGAACTCCGCCGGTCCGCGGGCCGTCTCGATGGTGACCTGCGAGCCCTTTGTGACCTCGAAGCGTCGGGAGAAGCTCTCGGAAACAATGACATCGCCCCTCTTCACCCTTTCCCAGCTCCCGTTATCTCCCTCGAGCCAGCCGAACCGGTCGTATCGCTCGAGGACCGAGGCGTCTATGGAGGTGATCGAGGCCGGTCTTCCCCCGTAGGTTATGGGGACGTTGCGGAAGACGTCTATTCCTCCGATGCCCGGCACCCCCTTGAGCTCTTCGTAGAGTTCCTCCGGGACGTTCACGTCGGCCTTCGTCGAAATGTACAGGTCGCCCCGGAGCTGGCTGTCCATCCACCACAGGAGGGACCGGCGGAAGCTGTCGATCATGGACCCCAGGCCTATGGACATGGAAAGGGCGATCATGAAGGCGGCCACGGCGACGGAGGTCCGTCCCAGGTTCTCCCTTATGTTGCCGATGGCTATTCTGCCGACGAGCCCCATGGCGCGAGAGAACAGGCGCTTCATGCCGGGCGCCGTGACGACGATGACGAAGCCCGCAAAGAGGCTCGCACCGAGAAGGAAGGCAAATGTCCCCGCAAAACCCACGTACACGTGGAGGAAAGACAACCCGAAGAGGAGAAGGGCGAGGGCGAGACATGCGGCTCCGACAAGGGCAATCCCTCTCGTTCTCTTCGACGTGCCCCGGGTGGCCGTCCTTCCCCTGAGGGCACGTACGGGCCGGACACGGCGGAGTTCCAGAAGCGGCGGCAGGGAACCCACGATGCTCGCGGCTGAGCCGAGGAGGATCCCGCCCGCCAGGTTTGAGAACGACCAGGGAAGCGCCGAAGGCCTCAGGAAGAAATAGAGAGTGCTTATGGTGCCGCCTACGATCTCAACAAGGAACTTGCTCAGGAGGTAGCCGAGGACCCCTCCGAGTGCGCCGCCGGCCACCCCGAGAAGAAGGACCTCGACGAGAAAGGCGACGGCAACCTGTCCCCGGGACGCGCCTATGGCGAGCAGGATCCCCGCGTCCCTGCGCCTCGTCACAACGGCGAACATGGCCGTGTTGTATATGAGGAAGATGCCCACAAAGAGGGCGAAGAGCGACAGCGCCTCAAGATTGAGCTTGAAGGCACCGAGAAGGGCCGAGAGGTTCCGGGCCTTCTCGGCATTGGATTCGATGGCAAAGCCCGTGGCCCATCGCTGCCTGAACGCCTCTTCATCGGTGACGACAAGGTCGGCGCGGTCCACGTACCCTCTCAAGCGGAAGAACTCCTGGGCATGGCCTATGTCGATGATTATGAGGGGTTCCCCGGAAGGGTTGGAGAAGACGTGCACGACCTTCAAGGGCCCTTGCAGGGTAGCGATGGTGCTTCCCGGTGAAAGACCTAGATCCCTCGCCATGTTCTCGTCCACAAGGACCGCCCGGGGATCGAGAAGGAATGACAGGAACGCCTCCTCCATCCTGCCGTCACCGGCGGATGCACCTATCCGAGCCGTGATGGAGCGGACATTCCTGTCAAGGAATGGGTCGAGGCCCAGCATGCGGATCTGTTCGCCTCCCTCGAGCCGCACCTTCCGGTCGATGACAGGCGCGAAGTCCCTCACCGCCGGATCACCCATGATCCCGGCGAGAACCTCCTCCTTAATCGGCCCCGCGGGTCGCGCGATGGTATGGGTCGTTCCTCCCTGCAGGAAGTCGACGGCGCTTTCCAGGCTCTGAAGGGCCGAGCGGGAGGCGAGCATCATCCCCACCGCGGCGGCTACGCCCAGGGCTATACCGAGAAGCTGAAGCATGCTGAGGCTTCTTCGCCGCACGAGGTGGCGCAGGAATGACCGAATGACGCCTCTCACGGGGCGAGGCCCTCACAGGAGGTTTCCTCGAATATTCTGCCGTCGGTCATCCTGAGGACCCTGTCGGCATATTCACAGGTGTTCACGGCGTGGCTCACCATGATGAGGGTGGTGCGGGCGTCACGGCAGCGGCCGGTCAGAAGGGTCAGTATCTGCACGCCCGTCGCGGAATCCAGGTTACCCGTCGGTTCGTCGGCGAGGATGATGGGAGGTTTCTTGACGAGGGCGCGGGCTATGGCCACACGCTGCTGCTCACCCCCGGAGAGCTCGTGAGGGAAGCGCCGTTCCTTGCCGGCAAGGCCCACGAGGCTCAAGGACTCGCGGGCGAGCCGCTCGTCGGGACGGCCCGCCAGCTCGAGCGACAGAAGGACATTCTCCTGTGCCGTGAGTGTCGGCAGGAGATTGAAGAACTGAAAGACGAAACCCAGCTTGTGGCGGCGAAGCAGGGTCCTGCCTTTTTCCCCCAGGGCGCCGAGATCCTCGTTGTCGATCTCGACCCGCCCCCGCGTCGGTTCGTCAAGGCCCGCCAGCAGATTGAGCAGCGTCGTCTTCCCGGAGCCGCTCTTCCCGAAGAGGGCCACGATCTGGCCTCTCCCGATGTTGAGGTCGACACCCCTCAAGGCCATCCCGTCATGACCCTGAGCCTCGTACTGTTTCCACAGGTCGTACGTCCGTATTATCGAAGATGTCATGTTCATCCGGTTTTCCCTCACCTATTCTTCGTGCATCAAATATATGCCGCGAGGTCAAAGATGTCCAAGCCCCTTTTCCTTCTCCGGCGGCAGGAATATCTCGAAAGGGGTGTGGGCGACGAGGAGCAGGTTGTGAGGTCGGGCGATCTCTTCGGTGTTCATCAATCCCAGCTCCTCAAGACAGGGAAATCTGACCGCCGCCGTGGCTTTGCAGACTCGTGGTTTCAAAGGCTCGTGGAATATCTCCAGGCGCCGCAGGCTTCCCCGTGCGGGATAAAGACCGACGGCGGGGTCCATAAGGTAGAGAAGCGCCTCATCGGCGCTCGGGAAGGGATCGATGCCGGTCACTGCCGGTGCGGTCTCGGAGGCCGTTATCGTGAACGGTCCGCGCCAGTTTCCCTCCACGCGATAACTGCCGTAATTCCCCGCGTCACCGGGCTTGCCGGTGATCTTGAATGTGCAGTGCTCGACGGGCATCCCCGAGAGCATCCGGTACATATAGGTGATGAAGCGGCCGCTGATACCGCACCTGATGAAATAGACCGCCGTTTCGCCCGTCCGGGGATCGACCACATAGGTCCTTATGTTGACCTGGTCGAATGGTATGGGTGGTGCGGGGATGCGGAAAGCCTCTTGCGTGTTGCCCTTGAAGATGACGAGAGACAGGAAACCGCTCCTGCCATCCGGGGTTGCCGGTACGAGACCGCGGGCTATCATGGGCACTATCCGTTCCACCGGCAGGAGGTAGGATACATAAAGCATATCCTTGAGAGCCATCACGACCGAAGGAGCGCGCCTTTTACCCATGACAATCAAACTATACCGTCAGGACCATTATAAGGCAACGAAAAGGAGGAGGGGCCCGGCACCCTATCCCTTCCTGAAGTCGAGAAGGACCTTGAGGGTGTTGCGTTTTCTTGCCGCCGCGAAGGCCTTTTTCGCGTCCCCCGGGGGAAATATTGCCGAGATGAGGGGTCTGACATCGACGAGGCCGCGGGCGAGCGCCTTCAGGGCGGGCTTGAAGGGGCCGCAGCGGGACCCGACGACAGTTATCTCGTCTATGACAAGGGGGGCAAGGTTGATGGGGGTGCCATGGGCCACGGTGCTCTTGAGGACGATCGTTCCCCGCGGCCTGGTGAGTTTCATGGCGGTCTCGAAGGCTTGAGCGCTGCCCGTCGCCTCAACGACGACGTCGTACCTGCCGCTTGCCGGCAGGTCCTTTGCCGGTATGACCGGGACGCCCTGGTCCCTGGCGATGCCGAGCTTCGCGGGGTGCTTTCCCGCCAGCGTCAGTCGTGCCCGCGTGAGTTTGAGCACGAGGGCGCAGAGGATGCCCAGCTTTCCGTCGCCGAGGACGAGCACCCTGTCGGATGGCCCTATAGTCACCTGCTCGAGTATTTCGAAGGCCGCCGCCAGCGGTTCCGTAAAAACCGCCTCTTCATCGCTCAGTCCGTCTGGGATCTCGTGAATGTTCCCGGCGGGAAGCGTCATGTACTCGGCGAACGCCCCGTCCCTCCCCAGAATGCCGATGGTGGTCCTTCGGGGGCAGTGTTTCTCCAAACCCCCGAGACACAGGTCACACACGCCGCAGCCGCAGTTTATCTCGCCGACGACGCGTTTGCCGACGAGCCTTTTCGATCTGCCGCCCTGTGCTTCCACGATCCCTGTGAACTCGTGACCGATGATCCCGCGAAACCCGAGATACCCCTTCGTTATCTCCATGTCCGTATTGCAGATGCCCGCCATGGTGATCCTGATCAGGGCCTCGCCCCGGGCGGGGACTGGCCTCGGCCTGTCACCGGTGAGCCTGAGGCTCCCGTCGAAGACTATCGCTCGCATCCTATCTTTCCTTTCTGTGCTTGTCGATGAACCAGTCTATGAGCGATCGGGAGATGCTGAGCCTGTCCGGTATCCTCGGCAGGTTGTCCACGGTGAACCACCGAGCGTTGGTTATCTCATCGTTGTCCGCGGCGATCTCTCCGGCCGCCCAGGAGGCCGTGAAGCCTATCATAAGGGAATCGGGATAGGGCCAGGGCTGGCTGCCGAAATAACGGATGTTCCTTACCTCCACGCCCACCTCTTCCCTTACCTCCCTCAGTACCGTGTCCTCCAGTGTCTCCCCCGGCTCGGCGAAGCCCGCGAGAACGCTGTAGAGGTTCTCGGCAAATCTGCTCGCCCTGGCGAGGAGGACCTTCTCCTGTCTCTCCACGAGGACGATCACCGCCGGGGATATCCTGGGAAACATCGTGAAACCGCAGGACTCGCACACCTTGGCGAGTATGTCCTCATGCCGTCGGAGCGCTGATCCGCAGGCGCTGCAGAACCGGCAGGTCCTGTCCCAGTTGAGGATGGCGAGGGCCCTGACGGCCAGGTCATACCGGGTGTCGTCGAGGGAGCCGAAAAGCTTTCTGAGGCCCAGGTACTCCGTGCCCCCCGGGGGCTTACTCTCTCCTGTAACGGACAGAGCATAGCAGTCGACGCCATCCAGTGAACCGAGGCGATATCCGTCCGCGAGGGACAGCCCGAGGGCGTCCGCAATGTCCCGGCCCGGAACCCTGGGCACCCCCGATGACACGTCGACAAGCAGCTTGTGGCCGTGCATCAGGAAGACGGTGTGTGAGTTGGCATGATCCTTCATGACAGGTCCGTTTTCTCCGTGCGTCAGTGTATGAATCAATACTGCATGGGGCAGGGAAAGTCAAGAAGAAGGCCTGAGGCAGCTGCGGGGCATATTCCGCCGGAGGTTCCGATCATTTTTTTCTCGTCGAAAAGGGAAAGAATGTGGTATGATGGCACTATACGTACATGAATACTTCTCTCATAACAGCCCTGAACGTGCGAACAGGCACCCTTGCACCGACCATCCGGGAGGCGCGAAGAGGTGAAGGTCCGCGCCGGGAGCAACTGCCCGTCAGCCCTCAGCCGGTCGAAGAAAAAAGGGAAGGACAGGACCGGTCGCTCGTGGTGAAGGGGCCAGACTCTGCCGTTGAGAGCGGTGTTATCCGGTACACGGTGAATGTCGGCCCTTACGACGTCAACGTGAGCACCATGGCGATGAGGAGGTACGCGGAGGCAAGCTCCCACCGTGCCTGGCGCCCCGGCACTTTTGAAGCTACAGTTTAGAAGATAATCGCCAACAGCCAACTCCCCGCACCCGTCCGGAACAAGCCTGCAGCAACGGACATGCCTATTCTCCTCATTCTTCGGTCATTTCGTCACAATCCTTTCATATACTCGATGAGATCTTTCACCTCGGCTTCGGTGAGATGGGGGAATGCCGGCATTCCCCTGTAGGGTGTTCTCAGTTGAAGGACGATGTTCTCGGCTGTTGCGGGACGCCCCGTGGCAGGAAGAGTGGGACCCTTTAGTATGCCCTTCATCCCCAGGCTTCCTGGGGCCGCTTCGCTCTTCGCGTCGTGGCACCGGGAGCACTGTGCCTGAAACAACTCCTTCCCTTTCAACGCATCCGGCGCATCTTTTTCTTCACGGACGGCCGCTGTTTGTGTGGGGACCAGGGAGATGGGCATCCTGGCGAGGATGTAGTAGCCGGCGGAGGATGCCACGGTCCCGAGGGCGAGAAAAACGATTACTATGCCCAGTGTGGGCACTCTGGCGTAGAACTGCCGGTAGGCCTTGATGACGGCAAGCTTGAAGATCAGAAGGAACAGGACGCCGTGGGCGAGCATGACATGAAAGGCGGCCCTTGGTGACAACTCCGCTTTCGTAAGGGCTATGTACGCCATGCCCAAAAGGGCGAGGGCAAGGAAGACAAAGAAGAACAGGATGCCGTTCACGCGGTGGACACGGGTGAGCTTCTCCGTGTCAAACCGTCTTTCCTTGCGTCCGAGCACCTCGAACATGGTGAAAGCGGCGACAAGCGCAGAGACGAGGAGCAGGACGGATATCAACAACTTGAGAGTAAGGATGGTCATGCGGTCCCCCTTCGTGTGCCGGTCGAGGGCACAGGTGTTTTCCGTTATACCCGCCGGGATGGGGAGCAGCGAGTGCCCACGCCATTTTCTTGACAAAGAGAGGCGGGATAATTAACTTATTGTATCAGAATGAAAGGACTACGGGAAATTTTGAGTGATCGCCAGAGGTCTGTTCTTGAACTCATCGTCGAGAATTACATTATTTTCGCCGAGCCCGTAGGTTCCATCACTATCTCCCGGGCCATGAAGAAGAGGGTCAGCTCGGCGACGATCCGCAACATCATGAGCGATCTTGAGGAACTGGGCTTCCTGTACAAGCCTCATGCCGTGGCGGGGCGCGTGCCCACGCCGAGGGCGTTTCGCTACTACGTGAATAGCCTGCCCGCCCCGGGGATTCCCGGCAAGAAAGAACTCAAGGCCCTGGAAAGCCTTTCCCGGTTGCGCTATTCCTACACTGAAGAGGTGATGGCCGACGCATCCCGCGTCCTTGCCGCCATTTCCCGCTGCCCGAGCATTGTCGTCGAACCCCGCGTGGACACCATGCTTTTCAAGGAAGTTGAGTTTGTCAGGCTTTCGCGCAACACGATCCTCGTCGTCTTCGTGACGACATCGGGGATGGTGCACAGGAGGTTCGTCGATACGGGTGAGGACATGGAGCAGGATGTGCTCGACCAGATGAAGGGCTACATGAATGAGCGTTTCTCGGGCATGCCTTTCTATGCCCTCAAGGAAAACATCATCAGAGACATTCACAGGGACAGGGAGGACTTTCGGAGGCTGTACCGGAAGATACAGGACGCCGTGGATGTTCTCGTCGGCGAGGAAGAGAGAAGAGAGATATACATAGAAGGGGCGTCGAAGATGATCGGCATCCCCGAGTTCTCCGATGTGGAGAGGCTCAAAGACCTCTTCCGTGCCCTCGAGAACAAGGAGAGGCTAATACAACTCCTCGACCGATACCTGAGCGATGAGGGTATCAACGTGATCCTTGGAAGCGAGGACGATATGAAAGGGATGAAAGGGATGGAAGGAATGAGCATCATCACCTCGGCCTACCGGATAGGTGAGGACAGTTATGGCCTGCTCGGGATCATCGGTCCGATGAGGATGAACTATTCCCGTCTTATACCCATAGTCAATTACACTGCCCGGGCAGTGACGGATCTTTTCAGATCGATGTGAGGAAGACAATGAACGAGAAAGACAAAGACCTGCTCCGTGAAGAGAGAGAAGAAAAGCACGAGGGAAAGGGCGAGAGCGGAGAAAAGCACGAGGAGCACAGAAAGAAGAAAAAGAAGGAAGAGATCCCTTCGGATGTGAAGAAGGAACTGGAGGAAAAGGAGGGGACGATAAAGTCCCTCGAGGAGAGACTTCTCTATCTCCAGGCCGATTTCGAGAACTTCAAGAAGATCAAGGCAAAAGAGAAGGCTGATTTGCTGAAGTACGCGAACGAGATCATTGTCAGGGAATTGCTCCCTGTCATCGATAACCTGGAACTGGCCCTGAAGCATGCCGAATCCACCGAAGACTACAAAGGCATCCATGAAGGCGTGAAGATAACGCTCAACGAATTCATGAAGGTTCTCGAGAAGGCCGGTGTCAAACCCGTAGAGGCGGTGGGCCGGAAGTTCGACCCCAACTTCCACGAGGCATTCTACCAGGAGGAGCACGAGGACATGGAGCCCGACACGGTGGTCTCGGAGTTCCAGAGGGGTTATCTCCTCAACGACAGGCTCATAAGACCCTCCCGGGTCGGCGTTTCCAAGAAACCCGAAATACAATAAGGCACAAGAAAGGCGTACCATGAGAGGCAGGCAGCACGTGGATTATTTCGAGGTTCTCAACGTTTCGCGGGGGGCCACGGATGAGGAGATCAAGAAGGCGTACCGGAAGCTTGCTCTTCAGTACCACCCGGACCGCAATCCCGGGGACAGCGACGCCGAAGAGAAGTTCAAGGAGATCAACGAGGCCTACGAGGTCCTCGGCGACGAGCAGAAGAGGCGCCACTACGAACACTTCGGAACTGTTGGCGACACGGGGTCCGTCTTTGATTTTGGTTTCCAGGGGAATTTCGATTCCGTCTTCAACGACCTCTTCAGTGATTTCTTCGGCAACCAGAGGCCGCGCCAGAGGAAGGGAGGCGACCTCAGGTATAATCTGACCATAGAGTTCGAGGAAGCGGTGTTCGGTGGGGAGAAGGAGATAGAGATTCCCAGGGAAGAGAGGTGTCCCGTCTGCAACGGTTCACGCGTCGAGCCGGGTCACGAGCCCGTAATGTGCAGGCATTGCGGTGGACGCGGGCAGGTCCGTCAGAGCCACGGGTTCTTCACCATCAACAGGACCTGCGAGTACTGCGGCGGAGAAGGGCAGGTCATCAAGCACCCCTGCAAGAACTGCAAGGGCAGGGGGGCCGTCAGGACAAAAAAGACGTTGAAGGTCCGGATACCCCCCGGTGTCGACAACAACACCCGTCTCAAAGTCAGGGGCGAGGGGATGCAGCAGCCGGGAGACACCATTCCCGGAGACCTCTTTGTCGTCCTCCAGGTGAAGGAGCACGCCCTGTTCGAGAGGGCCGGCGATGACATCGTCGTTCAGGTCGATGTGGGGTTCCCGCTCCTGTGCCTGGGAGGAGAGATCACCATACCCACCATCGAGGGCGAATCGGTTCTCAGGATACCGGCCGGCACCCAACAGGGGAAGGTATTCAGGCTGAAGGGCCTGGGTGTCAACAAATCCAACGGCTATGGCCGGGGTGACCAGCTTGTCTATCTCAACATCGTCATTCCCTCGGACCTTACGGACCGGCAGAAGTCCCTCGTCGAGGAACTGGCCGCCGAGTTCAAAGATTCATCCCCGCAGACACGTAAGGGTTTCAAGGAAAAGTTCATGGAGTTCTTTGAATGAAGAGGCAAAGACAGGTGATAGGTTATAGGTTATGGGTCATGGGAAAGGCGAAGCGCCTATCGCCCATAACCTATAACCTATAACCCATAACCTGTCTTCATTTCTTTTCCGCGCTCTCGACCATCAGTTTCGCTATCGCCCTTGAAAAGGCAGCCGGGTCTTTCGGTTTCGATCCCTCGAGCACCAGCGCCTGGTCGTAGAGCAGGCGTATGTAGTCCTTCAGCTCCGTGTCCGTCTCCCCTTTCTCGAAGATGGCGTTCATTGCGCCAAAGAGCGGGTGAGAGGGGTTCAGCTCCAGTATCCTCTTCATCGGGGGCAGGTCCTGACCCATGGCCTTGAGGAGGCGCTCCATGGCCGGGTCGAGATCGCCTTCGTCGGCGACAAGGCAGCACACCGTGTCGGTGAGTCTTCCCGAAAGCCTCACATCCTTCACTTCCTCGGAGAGGGTCTCCTTGACGAGATCGATGAGCTTCGCGTATCTCTTCTTCGTTTCCTCTATCTGGACCGTTTTCTCTTTGTCGAGGGAGATGTCGCCCCTGGTGATGGAATGCATTTTCTTTCCCTTGTATTCGAAGCCGTTGAAGACGAAGTCGTCGATGTCGTCGGTCATGTAGATGACCTCGAACTCCTTCTGTCTGAAGGCCTCGAGGTACGGCGAGTTGGCCGCATCCGACAGGGATGAGCCGACGATGTAGTAGATCTCCTCCTGTCCTTCCTTCATGTCGTCCACGTATTCCTTGAGGGTCCGCAGCTTGCCTTCTCCGGATCGCGTGGAGGCGAAGAGGAGGAGGTCGGCGATGGTCTCTCTCCGTGGAAAGTCGAAATGGACGCCCTCCTTCAGGACACGGCCGAATTGGCCGTAGACCTTCACATAATCGTCGTAGCTATCCTCCTTCATCTCCTCGAAGGTATCGAGGATCTTCTTCGTAAGCGAGTTCTTTATGATATCGACCTGCCGGTTGTTCTGGAGGATCTCCCGGGAGACATTGAGGGGCAGATCCGATGAATCGATGACGCCGCGCACGAAACGAAGGTACTGGGGTATGAGGTCCTCGCAATGGTCCATGATGCGGACCCTTTTCACGTAGAGCATGGGTCCGTACTTGAAATCGCGGTAGAGCATATTCACGGGAGCGATGGATGGTACGAACATGAGGGCGGCGAATTCCGATGTTCCTTCCGCCTTGTAGTGGATGACCTTTGCGGGGGGATGGAAGTCGTGGGAGATGTGCTTATAGAAGTCGTCGTATTCCCCGGTGCTTACCTCCGACCTCTCCTTGAGCCAGAGGGCCTTCATGGAATTGAGTGTTTCCTCCTCGCGGACCTTGACCTTCTCACCCTTCTTCAGCTCGCTCTCAACTTCCTTTTCCACATCCATGACGATGGGGTGCTCGATGAAATCGGAGTATTTCTTGACGACGCTGCGGATCTCCCATTCGCTCAGATAGGCCTTCTCGTCCTCGCGCAGGTGAAGGATGACGTCGGTGCCGCGCGATCCCTTTTCAAAGTCATCGATCGCGAAGGTGCCGTCACCGGTGGATTCCCACTTCACGCCTCCGGCTTCCTTCGAACCGGCGCGGCGGGAAATGACGGTTATCCTGTCGGCGACCATGAAGGAGGAGTAGAAGCCCACGCCGAACTGTCCGATAAGCTCCGGGTTGTCCTTCACTTCCTGGTTTTTCAAGGCCTCGATGAACTCCTTCGTGCCCGAGCGGGCGATGGTGCCCAGGGATTCTATGATCTCCTCGCGGGTCATGCCGATGCCGTTGTCGCTCACCGTGAGTGTCCCGGCATCCCTGTCGATGGCGAGCATGATTTTCCATCCGCCGCCTTCCTCCAGGATGTCGCTGTTGGTCAGCGATTCATACCGCGCCCTGTCGATGGCGTCGGATGCGTTTGATATCAACTCCCTGAGAAAGACCTCCTTGTGAGAGTACAGAGAGTGGATCATAAGGTCGAGAAGCTGCTTGACCTCTGTCTTGAACTCCATCCGTTCGCTTGTCATGTCTCGATCACCTCTAATTGGATTTTCTTTCGGAGAAAAATAAGACAGGGAGGGTGAGGAGTCAATAGGGAGTAAAGACGGTTCAAGGGTTCAACGGGCTGTTGAACCCTTGAACCGTCTTTACTCCCTTCTTCTTCCCTTCTTCCTGTGCTATAATATGCCGTGCTTCCGGGATCATACCGAACAAGCTGTGCAACATCATTGTCATTACCCTCATTATCATCGCGACCCCCGAGGAAAAGGAGCTTCCGGTGGAACTCATGTCCGGCGGCGTGGACAGCGGGCTGTGAGGTCCGCCCCCCGGTTGCTCGCTCAACGTTGACAACGCTTTGCAAAGGATGATAGTTTCTCACGAAAGGAAACCATGAAGATAGCTGTTTCGGGAAAAGGGGGAGCCGGGAAGACGACAGTTGCCGGCGTCATGGCAAGAATCCTCGGCGAGAGGGGCAAAAAGGTGATAGCCATCGACGCCGATCCGGATTCGAATCTGGCAAGTGCCATCGGCATTGACGAGGAAGACCTGAAAGAAGTGAAACCTCTTGCCGCCATGGAGGATTTCATCGCTGAACGGACGGGTTCGAAGAAGGGCCAGTACGGGGCCTTCTTTCAGTTGAATCCCCGCGTCGACGACATACCGGAGCGTTTTTCCCTTATGAAGGACGGGGTGAAGCTCCTCGTTCTCGGCAACATACCCCGGGGCGGCGGAGGATGTTTCTGCGCCGAAAACGCCCTTTTGAGAAGCCTCCTCTCCTATGTGATGATAGAGCGCGACGAATACGTCATCGTTGACCTCGAGGCGGGGCTCGAGCATCTCGGAAGGGGAACCACGGAGTATATCGATGCCCTTATCGTTGTCGTCGAGCCCGGCAGGAGGAGCTTCCAGACCGCACGCCAGGTCGGCAGGCTCGCCGACGACATCGGAATAGAGAAGGTCTATGTCGTGGGGAACAAGATCGCCGGCGAACAGGACGAAGCCCTTGTCCGGGAGAACCTCGAAGGGCTTCCCCTTCTCGGTCTTCTCTCCCTTAACGACAGGGTCATCGAGGCCGACAAGAGGGGGGTTTCCCCTTATGACCTCGATGAGAGGATCAGGAAGGAAGTGACGGCGGTCCTCGATTCCCTTGAGGACCTTTCCGGATGAGAAGGGCCATCGTTCTTGTCTGGCTGGTCTCATCGACGATAACCCTCTCCCTTCTGGGCCTTCTTGTGTCGCTTTTCGGCAGCCGCGAGGAGACCCTCCACCACATGGCCCGCCTCTGGGCAAGGATGTACCTTGCCATCGCGGGCATTGATGTGCGTATCAGGGGAATCGAGCGCCTTGGTTCACCCCCGTACGTCTTTATGTGCAATCACCAGAGCGCCCTCGACATATATGCCCTCCTGTCCGGATTGCCCCTGTCTTTCAGATGGATTGCGAAAAGACAGCTTTTCGCAATCCCCGTCTTTGGGTGGGCGATGAGGAAGGCGGGATATATAAGCATAGACCGGGAAAACGCCCGAGAGGCCCTGAAAGCCATCGAGAAGGCGGCGCAGAGGATACGGGAAGGGACGAACATCATCATCTTTCCCGAAGGCACCCGGAGCGCTGATGGAAGGCTCCTTCCTTTCAAGAAGGGGGGATTCACCCTCGCCCTTCGGGCCATGGTGCCCGTGGTTCCCATCGGCATCTTTGGCTCGAGCGCGCTGCATCCAAAAGGAAGTTTTATTCCCCTTGGAAAAGGCGTAATATACATTGAGGTCGGGGATCCCATAATTCTTGACAGCATGGACAGGTCGCAAAAGACGCGAGTGATGGACGATGTGAGGGTCCATATCGAGGGGCTTATGGCGAAAGGCGAGTCTTCATGCACTAAGGGGGGCCGGGCGGGTACAGGCTCATAATAACGGCAGGCGCATGAATCTATCGGCTGAACTGAAAAAGGAGATGCTCGGGATAGCCCTCATCGGGGTGTTCCTGTTCCTTTTCGTCAGCATCCTCTCCTATCACCCTCTTGACCCCTCGTTCCATACGGTTACCGACGCCGCGGCGAGAAATCTCTGCGGCAAGGCCGGGTCCTACCTGTCGGACCTCTTCATACAGTTTTTCGGTCTTATGAGCTATCTCCTTGTCGGTTATTCCCTGGTCTTCGGCGTTTTCTACGTCAGAAAGAAGGATCCTCCGAGCATCGTTGTCTTCTCCTCGGGACTCGTTCTTCTCTTCCTCTCGGCGGGAACGCTTCTCCAGGTCTTCGCGGGAAAGATTTCCCTGCGGGGGGTCCAGATCGAGTTCTCCGGGTTCATGGGGTCGCTTCTCGAGATGGCCCTGATGAATTTCCTCGGCAGCTTCGGTACTATTCTCGTTGCCGTTATCCTCCTTCTCATTTCCGCCTTCCTCATCATCCAGGCGCCTATCCTGGGGGTGATCGAGGACCGCATAGCAAGGCGCAGGAAAGCGGAACGGCGCCGCGAGATCAAGGTGACCCAGGAGAGGGCGGAGGAAGAGGCGCCGGTGAGAACGCCGGAAAAGAGGGCGCCGGTCGTGCAGGAGACCTTTGAGTTTTTCAAGGAGATCGGTCCCTACAAGTTGCCCGACCCATCCCTTCTCGACGACGTCGAAAAGAAGGAGATGAAGGTAGATAAGGATTCCATCCAGGCCAATGCCTCCATCCTGGAGAAGAAGCTCAAGGACTACGGGATAGAGGGCAGAGTCACCGAGGTCAGGCCCGGCCCGGTCATCACCATGTACGAGTTCGAACCCGCGCCGGGCGTCAAGGTGAGCAAGATCGCCAATCTTTCCGACGACCTGGCCATGGCCCTCAGCGCCGTTTCCATCAGGATCATCGCTCCAATACCCGGCAAGGCGGTGGTCGGCATCGAGATCCCGAACAAGGAACGGGAGACGGTGTACATACGGGAGATCGTCGAGTCGAAGGTTTTCACCTCGTCCCCGTCACACCTGACCCTCGTTCTGGGAAAGACGATAAACGGTGATTCCTATGTGGCTGACCTTGCGAAGATGCCTCACCTTCTCGTCGCCGGGGCGACGGGGTCCGGAAAGAGCGTGTCCCTGAACAGCATGATCCTCAGCGTTCTTTTCAAGGCGACCCCGGCCCATGTGCGTTTCCTCATGATCGACCTCAAGATGCTCGAGCTTTCCTTCTATGAGGGTATTCCACACCTCCTCCTGCCTGTCGTGACGAACGCGAAGAACGCGAAGACGGCTTTGCGCTGGATGACGGACGAGATGGAGAGGCGTTACGGCATGATGGCGCAGAAGGGTGTCCGCAATATAGAGAAGTACAACCAGAAGATCGTGCGCGAGGATGGCGAGGCCATACCGTACATCGTCGTCGTCATCGACGAGCTTGCCGACCTCATGATGGTCTCCCCGAAGGAAGTGGAGGAGTATATCGCCCGTCTCGCGCAGATGGCACGCGCCTCGGGCATCCATCTCATCCTTGCCACCCAGAGACCCTCCGTCGATGTCCTGACGGGCATCATCAAGGCCAATTTCCCCGCGCGCGTGGCATGCAAGGTCTTCTCCAAGGTGGATTCGCGTACCATACTCGACACGAACGGAGCCGAGAGCCTGCTCGGTTACGGGGACATGCTCTTCCTGAGTCCCGGGATCGGGCGGCTCCAGCGTCTCCATGGGTCTTATGTGTCAGAGGGGGAGATCAAGCGCATCGTGGAATTCCTGAAGCAGCAGGGGGCACCCGCCTATCATCATGAGATCCTCGAAGAGAAAGATGATGAGGAGGATGGCGGCGAGGCGATCGATGATGAGAAATACCAGGAGGCCGTCGAGTTCGTGGCATCGAGGGGCGAGGCATCGATCAGCATGGTCCAGAGGCGGTTCCGGATAGGATACAACCGGGCGGCCCGCATCATAGAGCGCATGGAACAGGAAGGCATCGTGGGCCCCTCCGACGGGGTCAAGCCGAGGGAGGTCCTGAAGAAATGATCCTTAGCAGAGGTATGATCGTATGAAAGAAAGACTTTTTCGGAGAATACACAACCTGTCGTCGCCGGCCCTGTTCTGTGTCATGGCGGTGTTCCTGATGACACCCTTTTTTGCCGGCGCCCAGGGGACGGCGGGGGCCGGCGAGGACGCGAAACCCCCTGTCAGGGGAGAGTCCGGATCTCCTTTTGATTCCATAAAGAAGACCTATGCCGGTATCACCTCGCTGGAGGCCTCCTTTCACCAGAAGATCTTCGTTTCGGGCATCAGGAAGATACGCGATTTCGACGGGGATTTCTACTTCAAGCGGCAGAAAGGCTTCCTCTGGAAGTACACGAAGCCCAAAGGAAAGACATTCCTTTACGACGGGCATCACATGTGGCAGGATGAGGAGGACAAGCCCTTCGTGCTCAAGAGCAAGGTGAGCAGGGAGAAGACGGGAGGAACCTTTTTCGACCTCGTCGAGGACATAGCCCGTATCGATAACCTCTTCACCGTCAAACAGCACAGCATGCTGGCGGGGATGCAGTACTTCGAGCTTCTTCCGAAGAAGGATTCCACCGTCAACGTCGCCAAGATCTGGATCGACAGGAACAATCTCCTGAGAAAGATCGAGATTCTCGAATTCACCGGCAACATCAACACCATCGAGTTTACCGACATCAAGGTGAACATTCCCGTCAGCGACTCAAAGTTCATCTACAAGTCTGACGGGATAAAGGATGTGGTGGAGAGGTAGAAGACCGTTTCCGGTTTAAAGTTTCAGGTTTCAGGCGAAAGACGGTTGCGGGTTGCGGGTCAAAGGCCAAAGAGGGACACCTCCCTTGACTGGTCCAACCAATGCAGTCGCAAAGGTTCCGGTATTTGCCCGAACCTGAGACATGAAGCTTGAAACTTGAGACTTGCGACCTGGGACGGTTTCTCGTCAGAGAAACCTTCTTTTGAGTTCCTTTACCAGTGCGATGTTCTCCATGTGGCCGGTTTGGCGGGCTGTGATCTTGCCTGTGATGGGGCGGTTGAGAAGATAGATGTCGCCGATGAGGTCAAGGATCTTGTGGCGGACGAATTCATCGGCGAACCTCAGCTTCGTGTTGATGACTCCATCTTCGCTGAGAATGATGAAATTGTTGATCCGCCCTCCGGTCCCGAGGCCCATCTTTGCAAGCTGTTCAAAGTCCTTGAGGAAGCCGAAGGTCCTCGCCGGGGCGATGTTGACGACATAGTCGTCGCGCCTGCCCAGGAACCGGTAATGCTGGGTCCCGATGGGTTTCTTTTGTTCCAGAAGATAGTCGATCTCGAAAACGTCTGCGGGCTCCGCGGCCAGGTATTTGCCGTTCTGCAGATGGGGGAGTTCCACCTTCTCTGTAATGACGAGGGGCTCGATCCCATCGGCCTGTTCGATGACCTCAGCCTCATCGATCTTCCTGCAGATCTCGATGGCCGAGCCGTCGAAGATGGGTATCTCTTCGCTCACCTTGACGAGCAGATTGGTGATCCCGTACATGTGACAGGCGGACAGGAGGTGCTCGATGGTTCGCACGACGTTGTTCTTGCCCTTCACCGACGACGCATATCCCACGGAGAAGACGTAGTCGATGTATGCGGGTATCCGTTCCCCGTCGGGAATAGTCTCGAAGACGATGCCCGTGTTCTCCGGCATGGGCAGAAGGATCATCCCCGTTTTCACTCCCGAATGGAGCCCCACCCCGTAGACGACGGTGCTCTTTCCGATGGTCTTCTGCTTTTCCCTGGTGAGTCCGGGCGTGACCTCCAGCCTGAAGTCCGCAACAGACGGGTCGCGCTTCGAGCCCGCTCCGATGCTGCGGGACACGACCTCGAGCACCTTATCGATGGAAAGCGGTTTTTCGAGAAAGTCGTAGGCGCCCATCTTGACGGCCTCCACCGCCGTCGAGATCGTTCCGTGTCCCGATATGACCACCACCTTCGCGTCGTCCTTCCGGGTACGTATCTCCTTGAGGACCTGGATGCCGTCGATCTCCGGCATCCAGACATCGAGGAGGACCACATCGGGGGCTTCACGCTCGAAGATCGCCAGGCCTTCCCTGCCGTCCGTGGCTTTCAGCACCAGGAAGCCTTCGTCCTCGAGGATCCCCGAGAGTGAGTCCAGGATGCTCCGTTCGTCATCTATGATGAGGACCTTGTTCATGACGCAATATTCTATACGAAATGCCGGAGACTTACAAATACTTGTGACGTGAGGTGTGTTCGTTACGGGCAGGCGACCTTTGCCAGCCCGTCGACAACGGTTTGCCCCGGGATCTCCTCCCAGTCCTTCTGGCTGCCCGTCTTTCCGTAATCCAGTGTCCTGCCGTCCTGTGATACCTCAAAGACCTTGATGATGGCATACTTCCGTGGTTCGCTGTCGCACCTTATGTCGTAGAGGGTGAAGCGGTGGACGAGGGCATCCATCCCCGTTGTGAACATACCGTTCCTTTGCCGCTTGAGAATGTACTTCTCCCTGCCTTCCTTCGAGTAGGTCAGCCTGTCCCAGGCACCGACAACCTGTCCGGAATCGCCCTGCCTTTTCTCGATGACGTAGTGGTGTTCGCCTTCCGCGTCCGTGGTGAGTGTCTGCCAGCCTGTCTTTTCTTCCATCTTCGGAAGGGTGCCCTCGATGGATGCCTTGAGGGTCCTTTTCTGCTGAAACTGAATGGCTATGACGGCTATCGCGATCACCACTATCCCTATGATGACCCCCATCGTCAATACCGTCTTGAAGGACAATGTTTTTTTGGGCAAAGAGTATTCCTTTCCGAGAGCACGCAACTCGCGGGCCCTCCGGCAATTTTTTCAAACCATACCATCGAACAGGGCCCTTTGCAAGAGCGGTCGCCAAAATTCTTACATCTTTTGCAAATTCCTCTTTTGTGATATATTAGGGTATAAAACAGGAGAAAGAGAGGATTGTTGGACGAGAAGACTGATGAAGGATTGCTGCGGCTGTCCTTCGATGATATAAACGTGGCAAGAAGTCTCTTCGGGCCGCGTGAAGAGAACATCAAGTACCTCAGGAAATACTTCAATATCAAGGCGAGCATCCGGGGTAACCACCTTACCCTCATAGGTGGAAAGAAGGATATTGAAGACACGGGAAAGGTCATAAACGAGCTTCACGGCATAGTGAAGAAGGGTTTTCCCGTGAATGCCTCCGACATTGACCATGCTGTAAGGTTTGTCGTCAATGCCCACGAGACCACCGGCGAGATGGAGAAGGACCAGATATACATCGCCGGCTCCAGGAAGCTCATTACCCCGAAGAGCACCAACCAGAAACAGTATGTACATGCCATGAAGAAGTACGACGTCGTGATCGGCATCGGCCCGGCGGGCACGGGCAAGACGTACCTGGCGATGGCGATGGCGCTCGCCGCCTATTATGGACGCGAGGTGTCGAGGATCATCCTCACCCGTCCCGCGATAGAAGCGGGCGAGAAGCTGGGCTACCTGCCGGGTACGATGTACGAGAAGGTCAACCCGTACCTGAGGCCCCTCTACGATGCACTCTATGACATGGTCGACATGGACAGGGCAACCCGTCTCATAGAGAGAGGGGTCATAGAGATCGCGCCGCTGGCCTTCATGCGCGGCAGGACCCTCAACGACGCCTTCATCATCCTCGACGAGGCCCAGAACACGGCCTCGGAACAGATGAAGATGTTCCTGACGAGGCTTGGTTTTTCATCGAAGACGGTAATAACCGGCGATATAACCCAGATTGACCTTGCCGACAAGAAGACGAGCGGCCTGGTGGAGGTCAGGAGCATCCTGAAAGGCGTCAAGGGGATCAAATTCGTCCATTTTTCCGAAAAGGACGTCGTGCGCCATCCCCTGGTGCAGAAGATAATCAAGGCCTACGAGGCGCGGCGTCTGGAATTGGAGGAGTCGAGGAATGCAGAACGGAAAGGATAAACCTCCCTCGTACCTCCGCTATGCGAAACTGACCATCCTTGTTTGCCTGGCCCTTACCCTCGCCGTCATCGTCACCATAAAGAACCCTTTCTTCGTTGCCGAGTACCAACTGGGTGATATAGCCAGGGAGAACCTGCGGGCGCCCACGGACTTCTCCGTTCCCGGCACTGACATTACGGTAAAGAAGGGAGAGGTGATCGTACGGGAGGGCGAGCGGATCAACGCGGACCATCTGGTCAGGATAGCCGTGTACAATACGCTCGAGAGACGTGAAGTATTTGCCGTCAAGAAGTTCGCGGCCGTTTTCATCCTCTTCTTTCTCCTCATAGCCATCCTGTACGAATACGCGGAGAAGAACATCAGGAAGTTCTATCTCTCGAAGAAAGACCTTATCTTCTGTTCCGTCTTCACCGTGTTCTGTGTGGCCCTGGTGAAGTCCTTCCATCTGATTTTCGAGAGTTACGCGCAAAGCCGTCTCGAGGACCTCTTCTATATCATACCCGTCTTCGTCTTTGCGATGGTCGTGCGCATCGTCCTCTTCTCGGAGATCGCCATCATCTTTTCCCTGGTTTATGCAGCCGCCCTGGCCTTTTCCTTCGACAACAGTCTGCGCATCTTCCTTTACACCTTTGCGGGGTCCATAGTGGGGGCGTACTTTTCGGGCAAGTGCGAGAACCGCAATACGATCCTCAGGGCTGGTCTTTTCACGGCCTTCCTGATGTGTCTCTTCATGCTTGCAGCGGATGTTTTCGCAGGCCGGCCGTCGGGAAGCGTTGCCTTGAGGGTGGCTTTCGTGATCGTCAACGGCATCGCCGGCAGTTTCATAGTCCTCGGGCTTCTTCCCGTCATCGAAAGTCTTTTCGATTACACGACGGACATCAAGCTCCTGGAACTTGCCAATCTCGAGCACCCCCTCCTGGGGGACATGATGCTCAACGCTCCCGGCACATACCATCACAGCATAGTCGTCGGCAATCTTTCAAAGGCGGCGGCCGAGGCCATCGGCGCACATCCGCTTCTGACGCGGGTCGCGGCGTACTATCACGACATCGGAAAGCTGAAGATGCCCCATTATTACATCGAGAACCGAACAGGCTCCGAGGATGCCCACGCCGGGATCACCCCGAACATGAGCGCGCTTATCATCATGTCCCATGTGAAGGAAGGCGTGGAACTGGCAAAAGAATACAAGCTCGGGAAGAGGCTGACGGGCATCATACAGGAGCACCACGGCACCAGCCTCACGAGTTTCTTCTATACCAAGGCCAAGGGAAAGGAAGACCCGCTTCTTCACGTGATCGAGGAAAAGGACTTCCGGTATCCCGGTCCCAGGCCCCAGACGAAGGAAGCGGGGATCATCATGCTCGCCGATGCGGTGGAAGCCGCGTCCCGGGTCCTTGAGGACCCTACGCCAAAGAGGATCGAGAACCACGTCCAGGGCATCATAGAGGGCATATTCCTCGACGGACAGCTTGATGAATGCGAGCTGACCCTCAAGGACCTCCACGCGATCCAGAAGAGCTTCATCGCGATACTCATCGGGATATTCCATCATCGCATCGAATACCCGGAAAGGACACAAAATGGCGGTTCTGATAAAAAACTCTCAAAGACTGATGAAGCTCAACCGAAAGGCGATCGGCAGGGTAACAGGGGAATTACTGGCCTCTTTAAAGCTTCACAATAGGGACCTGAGCGTACTGCTCGTAGATGACAGGAAGATCGCCCTGATGAACAGGGATCTTTTCGGCAAAGACCGTCCTACGAACGTGATCTCCTTTTCCTATATCGACGGAATGCCCGGTGAGGCCGTCGGAGACATCATTATTTCCGTGGAGCGCGCTGCCAGCGAAGCCCTCAGCGCGGGTATCCCCTTCTACGAGAGGTTCTTCGGCCTTATCGTCCACGGTCTTGCCCACATTCTGGGTTATGACCACACGCAAGGAGCATCGGAGGCGAGGAGGATGCGTTACCGGGAGAAGAAACTCATGGAAGTTGTCCTCGGACATCCTGCCTACCTGGCGCTTATCGATGGATAACCGGCATTTCAACAACCGTTCTTCATCCCTTGCGGCGAGATATGGCAATGCCCTGCTGTCGGGGGCCATGCTTGTCCTCGTGCAACCGCCGGTGTCTCTCTTTCCCCTTGCCTTCGTCGCCCTTGTCCCTCTTCTGAGAGCCATCGACAGCGACGACCTTCTCCTGTCCTTCAAGCGGGGATTTGCAGCCGGGGTGGTAGCCTGGCTCGGCATCGTCTACTGGGTCGTTGTGGCCATGAACAGCTACGGGGGTATCAATATCCCCTTAAGCGTACTCATTCTCCTGCTCTTCGCGCTCTACCTTTCCCTGTACATGGCGCTCTTCACGGTTTCCTGCGCGTACCTGGAGAAGAGGACCTCCGTTCCGGTGTATCTCCTCGCGGCCCCCGTGTGGGTGGTGTTTGAGTACGCGAGGGGAGCGGTCATGACGGGTTTCCCCTGGGCGTTCCTCGGTCATTCGCAATACAACTTTCTTCCGCTCATACAGGTGGCTTCCGTCACGGGGACCTATTTCATCTCCTTCCTGATAGTGGCGGTGAACGGCATCATCCTTTCCCTCTTTGCCCGCAAGAGTGTGTCCTTCGTATGGACGGGGGTGGTGGCAGTCCTCGTCGCCTCTTCCCTGGCCTACGGTTTCGTGAGGCTTCAGCACAGGGACGCCGAGCCTTTCAGGACGGCGATCGTGCAGGGGAACATCGGCCAGGACGTTAAATGGGACGATGCCTTCAAGATGATGACCGTCAGCAAGTACTACCGGTTGAGTTTCGGCCTCGCACAGGACTCCGACCTTATCATCTGGCCCGAAACTGCGATGCCTTTCATAATCGAACGCGACGTTCATGCGCACAAGTACGTGAGAGCGGTACCCGCGATGCTCAGGTCCCGGCTACTTTTTGGAACGGTGGGGCTCGGGACGGACGGCAAGCTTCTGAACAGCGTCCACTACGTGGACGGGGAGGGACGCACTGCCGCGATATACAACAAGGTCCACCTTGTCCCCTTTGGAGAATACACCCCGATCGTCTCCTATTTCCCCTTCCTTGCGAAGATCACCGCCATCGGGGCGGATTTCATCCCCGGTGAGGGGCATGCCCCCGTCGCAACGGATGCGGGGAGGGTCGGCATCCTCGTCTGTTTCGAGGGCATATTCCCTTACATTACAAATAAAACGGTGAGGGAAGGGGCCCAGGTCCTTGTAAACGTCACCAACGATGCCTGGTACAACAGGACATCGGCACCTTTTCAACACTTCGCCTTCTACGTATTTAGGGCCATTGAGACGGACAGGTACCTATTGAGGGCGGCCAACACGGGTATCAGTGCCGTCATCGACCCCAGGGGCCGGGTCCGGGGGAAAACCCCGATCTTCACGGAGGAGGTCCTGAGGGGTACCTATGCGCTCAAGGACACCATGACGTTCTACGTGCGGTATGGAGACTACTTCATCATCCTGTGCCTTATCTTTCTGGCCGGCATGGTGGTTGCGGGGATGTACCGGGGGCGTGGAAAGGAAAAGGCCCAATAACCAATGACCAAATCCCAATGACCAATGAAAAAGATAATGACCAATTCACCAATAACCAATTAAACAAAGGCCAGTTCCATACGGACTGTCTGCATGATTTTGGTTATTGGTCATTGCTCTTTTTCCATTGCCCCATCATCGTTTTCAGATCTCTGTTTCCGACAGGCATTCCAGCAGGTTGCGGGCTGCGTTCTGCTCCGCTTCCTTCTTGCTCTTTCCCGTACCTCTCGCCTTGTGGTCCTTTCCGATGCAGACCATGACGGCGAAGCCGTCCCTGGTCTTTCGGGGGAACTTGTACCGGGGCAGGACGCCCCATTTCTTTTGTGAGAGTTCCTGAAGGATGTTCTTGGGGTTCTTTTCGGTGAGTTTTTCCTCGGTGAAATAGGCCGAGAAGAGTTTGCGGATGATCTTTGAGGTATTGCGTATCCCGCTGTCGAGGTAGAGGGCCCCGATCAGGGCTTCGACCATGTTGGACAGCACCTTGGACTCCTCCGGAACGCTGCCTTCCCCGTTGCCGTAGCTCATATGACGGTCGAGGTTGATCGCCTTCGCTATGGTTGTGAGGGTTTCCCGCTTGACGAGGCTTGACCGGGCGTTACTGAGGAAACCCTCGTCTCTGCCGCGAAACCGCTTGTAGAGGATGATGCTGATGACCGTGTTGAGGATGGCGTCTCCCAGGAACTCGAGCTTTTCGTTGTCAGAGCGGCGGGCCTCTCTCTTCTCGTTGAAGCATGAACTGTGTGTGACGGCCTGGTTGTAGAGTTCCCTGTTCCTGAATGTGTAACCGATGGTTTCTTCGAGGGTGGGCTTCTTGTGAGACACGTTCTAAGGCACCGAATTACTTTCAAAGGAAGGCTTATCTAAGGAAAGACCGGGATATGTCATCCCGGTCTTTCCATGCCTTGCCTTCCCTATTTGATCTTGAATGCCTCTTCCATACCGGAGTACTGTTTTCTCAGCTTCGGTTTCTCTATCTTGCCCGTGGGATTGCGGGGGACGGCGCCGAAGAAGACCTTTCTCGGTCTCTTGTACCGGGGCAGCGGCTCGCAGAACTTTATGACCTCTTCTTCGGTCATGGTCTCGCCCGGTTTGAGCTCGACGACGACGGTGACGATCTCTCCCAACCGGTCATCGGGGACGCCGATGGCTGCCGCGTCCTTGATCTTGGTGTTCGTGTAGAGGAAATCTTCCACTTCGACGGGGAAGACGTTCTCGCCGCCGGTGATGATGATGTCTTTCTTTCTGTCGACGAGCCAGATGAAGCCGTCCTCGTCCACGCGGGCCATGTCGCCGGTGTAGAGCCAGCCGTCGATGAGACTCTTCTTCGTCGCCTCGGGGTTCTTGTAGTACTCGCGCATCACGCCGTTGCCGCGAACGACGAGTTCGCCCGGCTCGCCCTGTTTCAGGGTGTTGTTGTTCTCGTCGACGATCTTGAATTCCCAGTTGAAGCCGGGAACGCCGATGGCGCCGATCTTGTGCTCATTGCCCATTCCGAGGTGCACGCAGCCGGGGCCTGTGGATTCGCTGAGGCCGAAGTTGGTGTCGTAGTCCATGGTGGGGAAGTATTCCTTCCAGTGCTTGATGAGTGCCGGGGGAACAGGCTGTGCCCCGATGTGCATGAGGCGCCACTGCTCGAGCTTGTAGTTGGAGGGCTTGATCTCGCCCTTGTCGAATTTGAGGAGGATATCCTGGGCCCAGGGGACGAGCAGCCACACGATGGTGCCGCCTTCCTCGCTTACCGCCTCGAGGGTCCATTCCGGTGACACGCCCTTCAAGATGACTGCCTTGCTGCCGACGATGAAGCTGCCGAACCAGTGCATCTTGGCGCCCGTGTGATAGAGCGGCGGGATGAGGATGAAACAGTCATTCTTCGTCTGCTTGTGATGGGCGTTCTCGGTGACGCAGGCGCAGAACATGTTGTTGTGGGTAAGAAGGATCGGTTTCGGCTGGCCCGTGGTGCCCGAGGTGAAATAGAGCCCGCACTCGTCCGTCGGGAGAAGGGTGACGTTGAGGTTTGCCGTGGATCCGGAAGCGATGAGCTTGTCGTAGGACTCCGCCCAGGCCGGGATCTTGTCTCCTACACAGATATACTTCTTCACTGTGGGGAGATCGCCCTTTATGGCCTCGATCCTGTCGGTAAACTCTTCGTCGAAGACCACGATCGTCGGCTCCGCGACATCGCTGCAGTACTTGACGTCCTCTGCGGTGAAACGGAAGTTCAAAGGTACCACCCAGGCCCCCGTCCTGACGATGCCGAAGTAGGCAACGAGCCACTTGGTGGAGTTGTTCATGAAGTGGATGATCTTATCACCCTTCTTTGCCCCCATTTTCGCGAGGGCGTTGGAGAACTGATTGGCCTGCTCGTCAAACTGCTTCCAGGTGAGTTCGACTCTTTTCTTTTCTGCGGGTGTACGCTCGACGAGGGCAACGTCATTGGGGTACATGCGTGCGTTGCGTGCCAAGATTTCACCGATGTGCGTGAAGACTTCTGCCATGGCAAGACCTCCTGAATGTATTTGATATGTGGTTTTTACTTTCCTGTTGACAAAGAATCCTAAATCTTTTTATCATGCTGATGGGACCTAAAGCAATAAAAAAAAAGCGTTTCATCAAGGAGGGTTATTATGAATTTCGCAATGTTTTCGGGGCTCAATGCGAGCAAGTTTCCACAGAGAGAGTTCATCATCGAGAGCTATCCATCAAAGAAACAGCGCCGGAGTCTCACATGGAAAGAGTTTGACGATCAGGCGAACAGGGTTGCCAACTACCTCATCAAGGATTGCGGCATCAAGAAGGGAGATATTGTCCTTCACCTCATGATGAACTGCATGGAGTGGTACGCCAGTTACATAGCCGTGCTCAAGACGGGCGCGACAGTGACGCCGCTGAACTTCCGTTTCGCCAGCGCCGACATCAAGTATGCCGCCGATGTGACGAAATGCAAGGTATTCATGTTCGGCGAGCAGTTCAACGCGCGGGTTGAGCCGATCATGAAGGAGATGGACTACTGCAAGAGCTTTATTTGTCTCGGCGATACCATTCCCGCCGGTACAAAATCATATAAGGAGATCGCGGAAAAAGGCGACGCCACGGCGGTCTGCCTCGAAACGGCCGATGACGACATGGCGGAGCTCATGTTCACCTCGGGCACCACGGGAGCGCCGAAACCGGTTTCCCACACCCATCAGAGCCTTTTCTACATCGGCATCGGCAACGCCCTGACCTACAACGAAGGGTACAACAGCGTTTACCTGTCGCCCCACCCCTTCTACCACAGCGGGACCCTGTTCCTCTCCTTCCCGTGCTACATCGCGGCAGGCAAGGTCCTCATGGCGATGGAGACACAGCCGGAATTCTATCTCAGGAGCATGGCCGATGAGAAATGCACCGGAGGTTGGAACACGGTGCCGACATGGTCAGACGTCATCAATGCCCTGAAGACGGGCCAGATCAATCTCAAGGATTACGACCTCTCCGCGCTTCGACACATAGAGATAGGCGCTCAGCCGGTGCCCTATATCCTTCTTGAGGATTCCAAGAAGTTCTTCCCCAACCTGCCCATCGCCAACATATACGGTATTACCGAGGGCGGCGGCGGAGGTCTCACCAACTGTTACGACGAAGATATTATGAGAAAGCCTGGTTCCATCGGAAAGGCCACGGTATTCATGGATGCAAAGGTCATCGACAGCGAGGGGAAGACGCTGCCCGCGGGCGGTGTAGGCGAGCTTCTCCTCAAGGGCCCCCGCCTTATGAAGGAGTACGCGTTCAACCCGGAGATGACGGCAAAGACGATAAAGGACGGCTGGCTCTACACGGGCGACCTTGCCTACATGGATGAAGAGGGCTTCATCTTCTTCGCCGACAGGGCCAAGGATCTCATCATCAGGGGCGGCGAGAACATCTTCCCCGCCGAGATCGAGGATGCCCTGCGCAAGCATCCCAAGGTCATGGACGTCGCCGTTCTGGGATATCCGCACCCCAGGCTGGTGGAGATCGTCATGGCCATCATCCAGCCCAAGGAAGGCGAGACGATTACCGATGAGGAGATCATCGGCTTCGTCAAGGAAAAGGGCCTCGCGAAATACAAATGGCCCGAGAAGATGGTATACACCACCATCCCCCGCAACCCCGCCGGCAAGATCGAAAAACCGAAACTCCGCGACATGTACGTAAAACCGGCAAAGGAAGCGATGGAGAAGGAGTTCAAGAAACAGTAGAAACGGCCTGACAAAAAAAGGGCGCCCCCTGGAGGGCGCCCTTTTTTTGTCAGGCGGTCGCAGGTCGCAGGTTTCAGGGAAAAGACCGGGTAGCATCACTTGGTGGCTTCTTCCGCGCTATCGGGTCGGCTTGCTCCATCTTTCCCCTGAAACCTGAAACCTTGAACCTGAAACCGTCTTTTACTCAATCACGATCAGCGGTTTCTTTGCCGGGTCGAGCCAGCGGATGAGCTTGAGGATGTTTTCCTCTGAGATGGCCACGCAGCCTGCGGTGGGGGTGGTGTTGTTCTTCCAGATGTGGAGGAAGATGGCGCTGCCGTGGCCGGGGATGACGGGGTCCGTGTTGTATTCAATGACGATGCCGTATTTGTAGCGGTCGTCGGGAAGGACCATGTCCTCGAAGGAGCGCGCCGCAGTTTCTCCACGTTTCTTGAGCCGATTGTAATCGGGAGAGGCGGGATCGTCGACCCAGACGTCGTGGTGCGTCATCGGACGGTAGGGCATTACGGAATCGACGGCCGAGGGGTAGCCGAAGACCAAACCAAGGGGATATGTTCCGACGGGTGTTCGGCCATCCCCTTCACGTTTGCCGCCAGTCCCGGCAAAACCGTTTCTGCCCGTCATGGCGGGCACGGGGCCGAGAATGAGGGTCCACGTGCCGCCGCTGCTTTCAAATGCGTAGAGAGTGGAATTATGGGGCAATGGGCCGTCATTTCGGACGAGGATGAGGTGAGAAGTGTCCGGCCATCGCTGAGTGAGCGTTTCCTTCATGGTTTCCGACAGCGCGACCGCGGCCACCGTCATGTCGCTCGATCCTCGGGCAAAACCGGTGTTTATCTGAATTATGGAAGCGAAGAGCAGGATAAGAAGGACACTTCTCGGAACGATGCGTCTTGCACCACGATGTGTCTGCCGGCACATTCGCGCCGTTCTTCCTCCCTCCCCATCACCCATCACCCATCACCCATCACCCATCACCCATCACCCATCACCCATCACCCATCACCCATCACCCATCACCCGCCCTTCTCACACATCGAACACCATCTTCTGGACCTGCAGCCCCTTGACGGCCTTGAGCTTCGATTCCATTTCGGCCACCGCGGCATCTCCTCCATACACCTCGAGGATGATGAGTCCTCCGGGGGCGCAGAGGTTCTCGTTGACCTCATGGAGTCCAAGACGGGTTTTGATGTAGCAGCCGCATTCGGTGAGGATCCTCTGAAAGTCGGCGGCATTCTCAACCCTGTTGCCAAGCCCTATACCCAGAACATAACGCTTGCCCATAACAACCTCCTCTCTGATAAAGAACGTTCAAGAGTCTCAGGGAAGAACCCTCGATACGTCCTATTGGTCCTATATGTCTTATAGGTCCTGTACTCTCCTATTCGTCCTATCACGCTCAAATGTGCACAAACGCCTTCTTTACCGTTTCCTCCCGCACGGGGCGTGTTGCCAGGGACACGGCGACAAAGACTATAAAGCCTATCGGTAAAGCGATCATCTGGGGATCGATCATGTTCCAGGGGTGGCCTGCCAGCGTTGTCGTATTGAAGAGCTTCCTGCACAAGCCAAAGGCCTTCGCCTCCTGCTCGTGAAAAAGGAGCATCCAGATGAGGGATGCGAAGAAACCGGACAGTATACTGGCCTTGGCCGCCGGTTTTGTGCCCCGTCTCCAGTAGAGGCCGAAGAGATAGACGGGGATAAAGGTGGCACCGCAGAGACTGAAGAAGAATGCCGTTGCGACGGCTACGATGCTCTCGGGCAGGACGAGGCCGATGATGAGGGTGGCAAAGATGCTGAAGACGATCCCCACCCTCGTCACTATCGTTGTCTCCGCCACTGACTTTCCTTTCAGCAGGGCCTGTTCGAAGATGTCGCGGGAGAGCGATGTGCCAAGGGCGTGGAACTGGCTGCTTCCGGCGCTCATGGCGGCCGACATGAGGGCGACAAGGAAGAGCGCCACGAACCACTGGGGATAGAAGCGGTCGATGTAGAGGGGAATTATCTTGTCCACGTTTCCCTGCACGGCGTGCATGGGCAGCTCCGTGTACGTGTTGTAGAAGAACGTGTTCGTCAGAGCCCCCACCGCGTAGGCGACTCCCGTGGTGCAGAGGATGAATATCGCCGTGAAAGGCACGGAGCGATTGATCTCCCTGTCCGACTTGAGCGTCATGAAACGGACGTTGAGCTGGGGTTGACCGATGACGCCGATACCCACGCCCATGACCATGGTCGTTATCACGTACCACCATATGGAGGAGAAGGCTTCGGGCATGGAGGTGAAGCCCGTGTGCCCCGCATCCTTGAGGAGCCGGGGAACGTGGGGGGTCACGGCATCGAGCGACCGATGGGCCTCGGATATGCCTCCCAGTGAATAGTAGCTGACTACCCCGATGGCGATCATGGAGACGACCATAATGACACCCTGAAAAGCGCTGGTATAAAGAACGCCCTTGAGTCCCCCCCAGATGACGAAGCAGGCGGTTATGAGGAGGAAGGCAAGGAAGGCAGTGGCAAAGGGGATGTTGAGGTAGACTTCGATGAACCGGGAGATACCTATCAGTACCGCGGCAGTGTACACGGGCATGAAGACGAGAATAACGAGGCCCGAAAAACCCTGGACGAACCTCGATTCATAGCGTCTGCCCAGAAGCTCGGGGAACGTGTGGGCATCCAGGGCCTTGCCCATCTTTCGCGTCCGCTTGCCGAATACCACGAAGGCGATGAAGACGCCCACCATGATGTTGAGGAATGAAAGCCATGTGAGGCTGAAACCGTACAGAGCGCTCACGCCGCCGAAACCGATGATGGCGGACGTGCTGATGTACGTGGCGCCGTAGGAAAGCCCCATTGTAACCGGGTGGACCTGCCGTCCGGCAAGAAGGTAATCGGAGACCGTCACTGTCCTGCGATAGCCGAGCCAGCTGAAATACACCGTAACGGCGAGGTAGATGAGGGTGAATGTTATGAGGTAGAACATAGGGTCTCAGGGAAGCTTTTCGATGAGCTCAATCTCTTCCCGCTCCCACTGGATCTCTTCCCGGTAGTCCCCGTCCTTTTCGATACCGCCCCTGTTCCAGTTGCGGATGCCGTAGAAGATGCAAAAGACGGCGGACAGGATAGTGAGAGCGAAACCAGCGAACACCCAGAGGTCTGAGAAACCGAGTATCATGCTAATGATTAGCACGGTGTTTTTTTCACTGTCAAGCAATAATCTTTCAAAAGGGGTTGACAAGAGGGGAAACAAATGTAGAATGGATGTAAACATGTCTTTCAGCTCGGGTTCGGGAACGGGATGACCGCTCCTGAAGGGTTGCAGGATGGTCGGGCCGCCATCTCCCGCAGGAGAGGGCGGCTTTTCTTATTTCTCACAAAGGAGGGTTTTATGAGAAAGACGGCGGTCGGTTTGATGGTCTTGATAGCCTGTTCATTTCTGTGCGCGCCCGCTGGCGTGTCGGCCTTCAATGCCCAGGATCTGCAGAAGCTCAACACGACGAACAAGTGCAGCAAGTGTGACCTGTCCGGGGCGAACCTCGAGGGAATCGACCTCTACGGGGCGGACCTGTCCGGGGCGAACCTGTCCGGGGCGAACCTGAAGGGGACGCTTTTCAACGATGCGGATCTGAGGGGTGCGAATCTCAAGGGGGCGTCCGCGGACAAGGAGACGAGCTTTACCGGCGCCAAGCTTTCCGAGGCCATATGGATGGACGGTTCGAAGTGCAGGTCGGGACAGATGGGAAGGTGTAAGTAAGTACTATAGGAAGACCGGATTTCAGGCGCGGGGCAGACCGGATAATATAGGTTTGGACTTTGGGGACGTATCGGGTTAGAATACCGGGGTGTTCACCTGATTTCTAATACCATGCGAGGTTCCATGAGGTTCTTTCTTGCCGTCCTGCTCGTATGCGCGTTCGTTGCCTGCGCCGGTTGTTCGAAGGACGAGGACAATGCGACAACGGCCGGGGATTATTACAGGCAGGCGTACCGGTTCATCGACGCCGGGCATCCCAGGGAGGCCATAGACCTTCTCAGTCTGGCCATCAATAAGGACCCCAACTACTACGAGGCATACTACAACCGCGGCGTTGTCTTCTATCTCCTCAAGGATTACCAGAAGGCTCTCGACGATTTCTCGAAGGCCATATCCATCGATCCGAAGAACTCCACGGCGTACGCAAGCCGGGGAGAGGTGCACGAGATCATGAGGGAGAACGAGAAGGCTTACAGCGATTACAGGACAGCGGCCCGGATGGGCAACGGTGAAGCACGGAAGTATCTCAGATCGAAGGGCCTTTCCTGGTAGCCTCTATTTCTTTCGGATCTTGCTGTAGATGAAATACGCCAGAAGTCCCACTCCCGCGGCGAGCCACGCGACGGTGTATGTCTCCATGTTCCCTCCGTTTCCGTTTGTACGGCGTCTTTGATCCCTCATGGGTTCAAAGAAAAGAGGGGCTCGTGAAAGCCCCTCTTGATATCGTTCCGTCCAAAATCAGTTCTTTGCCGGGAACAGCTTGTCGAGCAGTTCCTGGGAGGGTTTCTTCGTTAGGGCACTGACGACAAAGTACAGCACGCCGCAGCCGATAACGAGCCACCACTCGAATGTCCCCAGACCGATTTCCTTCTTGTAGAGAACCTTGTAACCGCCGTAGATGCTCCCGAACGTCCCGTAAAGAACGCAGCACAGGGCGCCCCACTTTGTCGCGCCCTTCCAGTAATAGGAAACGGCCGTGACAAACACGAAGATGGCACCCAGTCCCATGGCCGCGAGGCCCATGAAGATGGACAAGAGCGGCGGCGGGTTGACGAGCGTCCAGTAGAAGGGCAGGAAGAGGAAAAGCGCGATGAGGAAATATCCCAGGTACAGCATCGATTTGTCGGACACCTGTGGCCACCAGAGTTTGATGACGTCGCGGGTTATGTTGGCGCTCATGATGAAGACCATGCCGGCGAGTGTGGAGAGTGCCGCCGCGAAAAGGCCCATGACATAAAGTGTCATCATGGGAACGCCGCCGACGGCATAGGCGAGTTCAGGCGCCGCGAGGTCGGCCGCCCAGGGCTTGACCTTCAGGAGGTTCGGTCCGTAGATCATCCTGGCGACGAGGCCGTTGCTCGAGCAGTCGAGCATGATGGGGACGCCGGCGATGAGATAGACCATGATGATCAGCGTCCAGTAACCCTTCTTGTTGAGGGTTCCCATGCCGAGGAAGCGGCTGACGTTATGGGGAAAGCCGATGGCCATGGTGAAGAAGATGACCGGTGTGGCAAGTATGCCGACCATGCTCGAGAAGAGCTGTGTCGGGCCTACCTGCGGCAATTCCGGCCGTATGAGCTTGATGAGCGCGGGGCCCACCTTTGGCTCCATGTAAAGCTTGGCGGATATTTCGTAGAAGCCGCCGGCCCAGACGATCGCCCATATTCCTAGGAGTGCCCCGACAAAACCGAGGAAGGCACCCTGGAAGGCCATGGACCACTGGGTGCCGACATAGCCGCCGAGTACCATGTAGAGCCATGCGATGAAGATGGACAGGAGCAGACACCATACCGCGGGAAGACCCGTCGTGGCGTACCAGACACCACCTGCCGCCTTGAGCTGACCCACGGAATACATAAAGAGGAAGTAGAGCATGCAGATGGCAACGACGGTCTGGAGCATCTTGCTCTCAAACCTTCGGCCGATCGTTTCCGGCAGGGTGGCCGCGCCGAGCTTCTTCGAAAAGGAGGCCGTCTTGACGGCGGCAAGCCAGCAGCAGGGGATGAGACCGAGAAGGCTCCAGATGCCCGCGAACCACATGCCGGAGAAGCCGACGGCGTATACGACGCCGGTGCTGCCGGCAAAGGCCCAGCCCGAGAGGTAGGAGGCTGCCAGGGCGCAACCGGTCACGACAGGGCCGATGTCCCGTTTGCCGACAAGGTATTCCTCGAAGGAACCCTTCGCCACCTTTTTCTTGCTCATAAATCCGAGGATGATGGAGATAAGGAGCATCAGTCCAACGCCGATGCTGCCCCATACCGCCATTTCCATTGTTGGTTTCTGAAATTCAAGATACGTTATCGGATTCATTCCTTCCACCCCCTTGTTATGAGCCAGGTGCCAATAAAGGTCATGAGAAAGAGTCCGATGATGAGAACCCACCACACATACCATGGTGCCATCAATACCGATGCATCAGGAAGTGTGACAGGCGGTACTACTGGTGCTGTTGGCTGCATAATAACCCCCTTTGCGTTTTTAAAAACACATTTCCCCTACTGAAGGTAAGCCCCACCTCCTTTCAGCAAACTGTTATCAAAAGAGGACACATGAAAAAATGAAACCGTTGTTGTCGCAACAACGGTATGGATATAGTGATAAACCTGATATTCCAAACGCCCCCTTCCCCTTTATAATAATAAATCATAGTGTTCTAAGGGAAAATGTCAAGAAAAAAATCCCTTCACCGCCGCGCGCGAAAAGCGGCCAGAAAAGGAAGTATACAGTATATCAACGGGATGGGGCGACATTGTACAAAAAAGCATTTGGAGGGATCGGCGCCCGGCGCGCTAGAGCCTCACGGACACCGTTTTCGATATGCCCTGCTCTTCCATGGTGATACCGTATATCATGTCCGAGTATTCCATGGTTATCCTGTTGTGGGTGATGAAGATGATCTGGGACTTGAGGCTCATCCCCCGGATGATGTCGAGAAGACCCGCGAGGTTGGCGTCGTCCAGCGGAGCGTCTATCTCGTCCATGAGGGCGAAGGGGCTTGGCTTCGTGTCCATGAGGGCAAGAAGAAACGCGAGGGATATGAGGGCCTTTTCGCCGCCCGAGAGAAGCTCCATCCTGGTCACTTTCTTCCCCGGAGGCTGAACGAAGAGGTCGACGCCGGCCTGTTCCGCGTTGATCGCGAGGTGGCCCTTGCCGCCCTTGAAGAGAAGGTCGGTGAACCGCGAAAAGGCGCTGTTGACCTTGTCGAAAGTCTCCGTGAAGAGTTCCTTCGTGAACTGGTCGATCTTCGTTATCGTCTTCCTGAGGGATTCCATGGCGACGAGGAGGTCCTCCTTCTGCTTGTCCAGGAAAGAGATCCTTTCCTTCAGTTCAAGGTATTCCTTCTCGGCCCTGAAGTTGATCTCGCCCATTTCTGCTATCCTCGCGGTAAGCGATTCGCGCTCTTCCTCGATATTGGCGGGCAGCTGCACCGATACCTCGTCGGGCCGGTCGATGCCGTATGTTCCGGCAAGGTGTTCTACGATGGTGAGACGTTTCTCTTCGAGGACGGCGAGGTCTTTCTCAGCGTTCTCTTTTCTTGAGCGAATCCGCTCGATCTCCTTGCCAAGGGTATCGATGGATTCCTCAAGGGTGTGCTTCTGGGCGTGAAGGTTGCCAAGCATCGTTTTGAGCTCTTCGAATCTCGCGACGTGTTTCCTGAGGTCCGCCTCAAGCTCCTCGTATGAGCGCTCCAGGTATCGCATCTTCCGGGTGCGTTCATCAATGTCCCTGTGTATCGCAGCGCGTTTCTCCTTTAGCCCTTGCGCCTTCTGAGCAAGCGACCCTATGGCTGCCTGGGAGCGCTCCCGGCTGTCACCTGTGGACTTGAGCATGTTCGTCTTTCTCTCTATCTCTATCGTGACGGCGTGCCATGCCGACTGCGCCGCCTCATGCTCCTTCTTCAGTCCTGCCAGCGCATCCCTCAGACGGGTCATGGAGGCCTCTATCGCGGTCTTTTCCTCTTCCCGGTGGCCGCGCTCCGCGATGAGGGATTCCAGCGCCCCGGGTCCCGTATCGTCGTCAGACTCCGTCATCGCCTGAAGGGCCGTGAGCCTGTCGGCGGTACTTTTCCACCGGGCTTCGGCCATGAGAAGGTCCTTCTCGAGGGCCCTTGCGCTTCCTTCCTGCGCTTCCCGGGCTGCGCGGGCGGAACGGCACTTCGCGTCACAGGCCTCGAGACGGGGCTTCAAGCCCGCGAGGGTACTGCCGTGGCGCTCCGCGTCGGCCGACAAGGTCTGAAGTTCCTTTTCGAGCTTCAATTTCTCCCTGAACTGCCTCACGTCGATCTTCTTCGACGCCCCTCCGGTGAGGATGACGCCGCGGGAGTCGACATAGACATCGTCATTGATGAATATCCCTTCTTCCCCGGCAGAGATCCGCGAGAGGGCCTCTTCGACGTCCGCTATCCAGGCGAAGTCAATCTCGACATCGTCCCCGGCCTTCCTGAATATCCCTTTCGGGGGAAAGAACACGCGATTGCCTTCCCGCTCCCGAACGGCCGAAGCCAGGGTGTCCGTGGAATCGCTCTTCACGACCTCGTATTCGAGCTCTTCCGAGAAGAACCTTTCGAGCGCCTTAATCCTTGACTCTTCCGTCCTGATGAGGTTGGCGAGCCGGTCTTCGGCGCGTACCGCATCCTGCGGGCCCTCAATGTAGCCGCCAAGCTGCCTGAGAAACTCTTCCTTGACCCTCTTCTCGCTCCGCGCGCTCTCGACGAGGGCCTTCTGCCTCTCCATCTCTTCAATGATATCCTCGCGCTCGTCCGTGGCGGCCGATTCCCTCGCAGACAGGGATTCCTTTTCCCTGAGCGTCTCCTGCAGCGTGTCGTGAAGAGCCGCGCGCTTCGCGTCGAGGGACGCGAGGAGCGTCTCGAGTTCTGCGAGCTCCGCCGCCTGGCGCTCCATGCGCTTCCGTCTCTCCTCGGCCTGCCGCTCGATCTGCGCTATCCTGTTGCGTGTATCCGTGAGGGCGCTCATGGAGACGAAGAGCTTTGTGCGGGATTCCTCGAGGGCCTTCTCGTGCTCCTCGATATTCGCCTTGATGCCCTGTGCGATATCCCGGGTCCGTGCCTCCTTTACTCTTTCCTCTTCCAGTTCGCCCGTGAGGGCCCCGCTTCTTTCCCTGAGGGCATCCATCTCTTTCTCATGGCGTGCCGTCTCCGCGGCGATTAAGGACTCTTCATCCGCGAGCCCCTTGAGGGCCGCCTCGAGGCGTTTCACCTCTTCACCCAGGTATTCTATCTCGAGAAGGCGGCTCTCCATATCCTTCTCCTTGCTCTTGAGGTCCACCTCCAACTGCCGGATGATGTTGTCGGTGAGGGCGAACTCGCTCTCCTTCGCCTCGAACTCCTCCCTGACGGTCGATCTGTCGGCTTCTTTCTGGAGTATCTCCTCTTCGAGGTCTGTCTGCCGCTCGCGGACCTTGGTCATGCGCTTCAGGAGCTTCGCGTACCCGTCAAGGAGGAGCTGTCTGTCTATCTCGTGGAGCCTGTCGGCCAGTTCCTGGTATGCCTTCCATCGCTCCCATTCCTGCTCTGCCTTCCCGAAAGAGGCGGTGACCTCCCGGTATATGTCATCTATGCGTTCCAGGTTCGACGTCGTCTCTTCCATACGGTTCACGGCGTCGCGCTTCTTTTCCTCGAACCGCGTTATGCCGCTTGCCTCTTCGATGACGATGCGCCGCTCGGCGGGCTTCATGCTGATCAGGGCCTCGATGCGTCCCTGTTCGATGATGGCGTAGGAATTCGTGCCAAGGCCCGTTCCCAGGAAGGCGTCCTGCACGTCCTTCAGGCGGACGATCTTGCCGTTCAGGGAATACTCGTTCGTGCCGTCCCGGTATATCCGTCTTTTTACGATGAACTCCCTGTCCCCTTCCGTGAGATCGAGGGTGACCTCGGCAATGTTGACGGGTCTCTTCCCGTTGCTGCCGTGGAAGATGACGTCGCCCATGTCCTTGACCCTGAGGCTCTTCGTGCCCCTCTCACCAAGGACCCAGACGATGGCGTCCACTATGTTGCTTTTGCCGCAGCCGTTGGGCCCGACGATGGACGTTATGCCTTCGCCGAACTGGAAGACGGTGCGGTTGAGAAAGGATTTAAAACCGAATATTTCGAGTCTCGCCAGTTTCATTGGATCGATTCGACGGCTCGAGCCAGTCGTTTCTCCACGGCCTCTTTCCCCAGGATGGCGATGACCTCGAATATCCCGGGGCTTACGGTCCTGCCGCAAAGGGCCACCCTGACGGGCTGGATGATTCCGACGGGTTTGGCGTCGTACTTCTTCGTCAATCCCTCAATGAGGTTCTTGAGACTTTCCTCCTCATCCATGGATGCGACGTCTTGAAGACCCTCGGCAAAATCGACGAGAATGGGTTTTGTCGCCGCGGTGAGGAACTTCGCGCGGGCGGCCTCGTCGAAGGCAAAATCATCGCGGAAGAAATACTCCGCCATCTGCGCCATCTCCTTGAGGGTTCGCGCGCGCTCGCGGAGGTTGACGACGATCCTGGCAAGACGGCCGTCGTCGGCGGCCTCTATACCCATGCGTTTGAGAAAGGCCAGGAGCCTTTGGGCGATGTCCTCGGCGGGAAGGGTCTTCAGGTAATGGCCGTTAAGCCAGGTCAGCTTGTCCATGTCGAAGACGGAAGGCGACTTCCCCACGTTGGGAAGGTCGAACTTGTCTATCAATTCCTGCTGAGTGAATATCTCCTGGTCCCCGTGCGCCCAGCCGAGACGCGCCAGGTAGTTCATCAGGGCCTCGGGGAGAAAGCCGTCGCTGCGGTATTCCAGGAGGGACGTGGCTCCGTGGCGCTTGGAGAGGCGTGTCTTGTCCTTTCCGTGAATGAGGGGCACGTGGGCGAACTCCGGGACGGGGTATTTCAGCGCCTCGTAGATGAGTATCTGCCGCGGGGTGTTGTTGATATGGTCGTCGCCGCGGACGATATGGCTGATGCCCATCAGCGCGTCGTCGACGACGACGGTGAAATTGTATGTGGGCGTTGAGTCCGTCCGAAAGATGATCAGGTCGTCAAGCTCCTCGCATTTGAAGGTAATTTTGCCGCGGATGAGGTCGGTGAAGCTCACCTCGCCGCTTACGGGACTGCGGAAACGGATGACGAAGGGCTTGCCTTCATTGGATGTGTCATCGGAAGGAAGGTCCCGGCATGTTCTGTCGTAGTGGGGCTTGCCGCCTTCCTCGAGCGCCTTCTTCCTCTTTGCCTCAAGCGTCTCGGCGGTACAGTAGCACTTGTATGCGTGTCCCTGCTCGAGGAGCCTGTAAGCGTGTTCCCGGTACAGGTCCATGCGGTCCATCTGGTAATACGGCCCCTCGTCCCAGTGGATGCCGAGCCAGGAAAGGCCGCCGAGTATGTCCTTCACGTACTCTTCCTTCGACCGCTCGACATCGGTGTCCTCTATCCTCAGGACGAAGACTCCCCCGTGGTGCTTCGTGTAGAGATAGTTGAAAAGGGCGGTCCGGGCGCCGCCTATGTGGAGGTTCCCCGTTGGACTCGGTGCGAACCTTGACTTGACCATTATTATTTCCTCCAGATAAATATTGTAGTGATTATAAAGGAAAATTCCCCCGGCATCAATCCATTTTTCGGAAAGACCCCTCCGTCCCTTCGCGGTGCCTTTCCGAAAAAAAACTCCCATTTTTCAGGAGGTGGTATATAATGATCTGAGTGGAGAAACGATTCTCAGATGAACTGATCACCGTCATCGAAAAGGGCGACCTCGAAAGCGTGGTTCAGTTCATCGGCAAGGGTGCCGATGTCAACGGTCCTGACCACAACGGCAACACCCCCCTCATGTATGCGTCGATGCGCGGTTTTGCGGACACGGCCCGCTTTCTCCTCGACAACGGGGCGGATGCAAATGCCCGGAACGCGCAGGGTGTCACCCCGCTCATCTACGCCTGCAGGAACAACCAGGTGGGCGTCCTGAGACTCCTCGTTTCCCGGGGTGCCGATGTCAACGTCCCCGACAGGGATGGCGGCACCGCTCTTACCTTTGCGAGCAAGAGCGGTTATCTTGAAATCGTCAGGCTTCTCGTGGAGCATGGCGCAGACCTCAATTCCCGGGACCACGACGGAGATACGCCTCTTATGTGCGCCATAAACGGCAAATTCGCCGGCATAATCAACTTTCTCATCAGCCGGGGGGCCGATCTCACCATAATGAACAGGCACAACAAGACCGCTCTCGACCTTGCCTCCGAAAAGGGGCTTCTCAGGATCGTCAACGACATAAAGTTCAAGCTCCTGGAAAGGCAGAAGCAGGTGTCCTGAACCCGCTTGCGGGTTATCTCCCGCAGAAAAGGGCGAATCCCTGGATTCCTTACGGATTATCGCGTAATAACCATTACTTATTTAATTCTTCTCAATATTATGCTACAATATGGCAACCTGGCCGAAAAATGATGAAAAACTATTCGGAGGCATAATGTTTGATGTAGGAGAAGTGGCAGTATATCCGGGGCATGGTGTCGGTCGGATCGAGTCTATCGAAGATAAGGAGTTCTCGGGTACCAAGCAGTCATTTTACATCATCCGCATCCTTGATACGGACATGACCATCATGATACCTATCGACGGCGCGAAGAACGCCGGCCTGAGAAGCGTCATCGATGCCTGCGAGGTGTGCAAGGTGTACGACATTCTCAGAGACAGGAACGTCGTGCATGACAATTCGCCCTGGAACAGGCGGTACAAGGAGTACATGGAAAGGATCAAGAGCGGCTCCATCTATGAGGTGGCGACGGTACTGAAAGAACTCTACAGCCTCCGGTACTGGAAAGAGCTTTCCTTTGGTGAAAAGAAGATGTTCGAGATGGCGCGCAATCTTATCACCAAGGAGCTTTCCATGTCACTCGGCACCGAGGAACTCGTAGTGGAACAGGAGATTGAAGAGATCTTCCTGGCCAACAACAACAACCAGAAAGGAAATACCGCCAATCACAACAAGGGTTGAGTTCTTTGGATATATTCGTTCAGATAATTCTCCTGACCGTCACAACCCTTACCGGATATTTCATACTTAGAGAACTTCTTTCGAGCGGAGTCTGGGGTCTCGTCGGGGCGACGTGCGGGTTGATCCTCGGTTATGCCATCCTGAAGATCGAGTTGAAGCTCCGCGACATATCCCTGAAGATCATCCTCGGAAGCCTCACCGGGGTTGTCGTGAGCCTTTTTGTGGCGAATCTCTTTGTGTCCCGTCTCCTTCTCGCCCTGATTAAGGACATCCCCATTACCCTCCCCATTTACGTTCTTTTCTACTTCGTCATGGGCTACCTCGGGTTTGTCCTCGGGAAGGAGAAATCGAAGACGATCGACCTCTCCAAGGTCCCCCTGTTCGACCGTCTGGAGGAGGACAAGGACATCAAGCTCCTCGATACGAGCACCATTATAGACGGGCGGATAGCTGACATATGCGAGACGGGCTTCATACAGGGGACCCTTGTTATCCCCCAGTTCGTCCTGTACGAGATACAGCACATCGCCGACCATCAGGATTCCGTGAAAAGGACACGCGGCCGTCGGGGCCTTGATGTCCTGCACAGACTGCAGAAACAGACATTCCTCACCGTCAGGATCGTGGATTATGACTTCCCCAAGCTGAAGGACGTCGACACGAAGCTCATAGCTCTGGCGAAACGACTGGGGGGAAAGATCGTCACCAACGATTACAATCTCAACAAGGTGGCCGAGCTGCAAGGCATCGAGGTCCTTAATATGAACCAGCTTGCCATGTCGCTACGCCCCGCGCTCCTGCCGGGAGAGCAGATGAACATCAAGGTGCTGCGGGAAGGCAAGGAGCAGGGTCAGGGGATCGGATACCTCGACGACGGGACCATGGTGGTCGTCGACGATGCCAGGAAATACCTCGGCAAGGCCGTCGATGTGGTGGTCACGAGCGTCCTGCAGACGACCTCGGGGCGCATGATCTTTTCAAGGCTCAAGGGAGAGGCGGGGAAGGATTACATCTACCCCGACGAGTATCAATTGGAAGAACAGACGTGATACCGACATGAGAACAATTGCGATCATTCTCGCCGGCGGTGCGGGAAAGAGGATGGGTGCCGCCACAAACAAGCAGTTCCTGCTCATCGAGAACAAACCCATCATCGTACACACACTCCAGGTATTTGAGGACTGCCGCGCCGTGGACGGCATCTATTTTGTCGTCAACCAGAAGGACCTCCCCCTGATCCAGGAGGAGATACTGGAGACCTACAAGTTCAACAAGATCATGAAGATCGTCATGGGGGGCAAGCTCAGGCAGGATTCGGTGAGAAACGGACTGGAGGCCATCGAACACCCATGTGATGTCGTCGTCATACACGACGGAGCGCGGCCCTTCGTATCTCCTGCCTTCATCGAGAAAGGCATTTTCCTCATGGAAATGTACGATGCCGTCATACCGGCGCTGCCCATGAAGGACACAGTGAAAGTCATCTCCAAGGAAGGGTTCGTCGTGAAGACCCTTGATCGGGATTCCCTCTGGCACGTGCAGACGCCTCAGACATTCAAGTATCCCCTCATCATGAAGGCCTACCGGGAGGGGATGGCGAAAAGACGCTACGGGTATGATGATGCCGCATTCATTGAGCACCTGGGAAAGAAGGTGAAGGTCATAGAGGGATCCCCCTACAATATGAAGATCACCACGCCCGAGGATCTGACCATCGCGAGGGGGCTCCTTTCGCAGCTCAAAGGGAACTTATGAGGATAGGGACAGGTTTCGATGTTCATCGACTGACGGATGGCAGGCGTCTTGTCCTCGGGGGTATCGAGATTCCCTTCGGGAAGGGCCTTCTCGGCCACTCCGACGGTGATGTGCTCCTCCATGCCATAAGCGACGCCATACTTGGCGCCCTCTCCGAAGGCGATATCGGGGTTCATTTCCCCGACACCGACAGGGACATCGAGGGCATCGACAGCGCCTTGATACTTACCCGGATCTCAGCGATCGCCCGCGAGAGGGGCTACCGGGTTGTCAACGTCGACAGCGTCGTTGTGGCACAGGCGCCGAAGATAGCCCCGTACCGGCAGGCCATGAGGGAGAGGATTGCCGGCTTGCTGTCCATTGATGCCGGCATGGTGGGTCTGAAGGGCAAGACGACGGAGGGCCTGGGGCTGACCGGCAGGGGCGAGGGGATCGCCGCGCACGCCGTCGTTCTCATGGACAGGGCCTGAAAGGGGCATGTGTCCCGGATCTCAACGACATGTGAGGCTAAGATGGTCAGGGTAAGGTTCGCCCCGAGCCCGACGGGGCATCTCCACGTGGGAAACGCCAAGACGGCCCTCTTCAACTGGCTCTTCGCCAGGAAGAACGGGGGATCCTTCGTTCTGCGCATGGAGGATACCGACGTCGAACGCTCCGACACCGCCTATGAGAGGTCCATCACGGACGACCTCACCTGGCTCGGGATCACATGGGACGAAGGTCCGGTGCGCCAGTCCGAGCGGCTTGACATCTACAGGTCTCACGCGATAGCCCTTCTGGAAAAGGGGCTCGCGTACCGGTGTTTCTGCGGCGAGGAGGATCTTGCCGCGATGAGGCAGAGGTCGCTTGCGAGGGGCGAACCCCCGAGGTACGACGGGAAGTGCCGGGACGTTTCCGCCGGGGAGGCCGCAAGTCTCGCGGGGAAGGGGCGGCCGTTTACCCTGCGCTTCCGGTCAGACGGAAGGGCAATCGCGTTCCACGACGGCATACGGGGTGAGATCTCTTTCCCCAGGGGCCACGTGGACGACCTCATCATTCTCAGACGGGACGGGACGGCGACATACAACCTGGCCGTCGTCGTCGACGACATGCTCATGGGGATCACCCACGTCATACGGGGAGGAGACCACATCCCCAACACACCGAAGCAGATAGCCCTCATCAACGCACTGGGAGGCAGGCCGCCCGAGTACGCGCATCACTCTCTCCTCGTAGGCCCTGACCACAAGCCCCTCAGCAAGAGGCACGGGACGACGCGCGTTACGGATTTCCGCGCCATGGGGATAGTGAGCGAGGCACTCGTGAACTACCTGTCGACGATGGGTCGAAGCGTCGCGGTGGAGCTCTTGGGCCCGGGCGAGATTGTCCGGACCTTTTCCCTTGACTCCGTCTCCGGTTCGGACAATATTTTCGATATGGAGAGACTTCTCTGGTTCAACAGGGAGTATCTGAAGCGCATGCCGCTGTCCGAGCTTGCCGACAGGACGGGGATAGACACCTCTCAGCTCGATAAGGTGTCCGTCGTCCGCGAGAACGCCTCCACGCTGACCGAGCTTCGTGAATACATGGAGATGTTCGACAGGGCCGAGTTCAGGGAGGATGCGCTTCGTTACCTTGCGAAGACGGACGCGGCCGGAGAGATCGCAGAGACCGTGCGGTCTTGCCTCGCGGTCAGGGACGGCCTCACCTTCGACGAGCTCACCGCTGCCCTTGCGGCGCCCCCGGGCCTCAAGAAGAGAGACCTTTTCATGATCCTGAGAACCCTTATCACGGGAAGGCCCGACGGGCCTCCCCTGCGGGAGGTCTTTCCACTTGTTCCCGCGGAGGTCATCACAGGTCGCATCGATGCCTACCTCAGGCACAGGCACGAAGGATAGCGCGTACATGGAACCGGACGACAGGCGGGGCATGAGGAAAAGGACGGCGGACTTCTACGCGCTCGTAAAATCCACTTTTCGCAGCCTGTCGCTGAGGACGCAGCTCCTCCTCATCCTTCTCTTTTTGCTTCTCATATCCATCGGCTCGCTGACCGTCATCTATACGAGGGCCGAAGAAGCCCTTCTCGACAAGGTGGGCGAAAACATCGACGACATCACCAGGGCCATCCAGATAAGCGTCGAGGAGCTGACCTACCGGGGTGATTCTACGGCCCGGCTCAAGAGCTACGTGGACATGCTCAACAAGAAGGGGATCAAGGAGATCTCCATCGTCAGCGACAAGTCGGAAGTGATCGCCAGTTCCGACCCGAAGAAGATTGGCACCACACAGAAACCGACGGACAAGAAGCCGACGGCGCGGAAGAAGGACCTCATGATTACCGCGCGCCTCGGCGACGAGCATCGCAGCGGCACCCAGCGGCTCTACAACATTATCATGCCCGTTGCGATCAAGGGTCAGAACATCGGCTACATCCATATCAACATGGCCCTCGACGACTACCGTCTGCTGCAGAACCGCAACCAGATCAAGAGGATCCTCAGCATGATCTTCGCCTTCTCCATCGGCATCGTCGTGTGCCTCGTGATAGCCGACAAGTACACGGAACCGATCAAGAGGATAGCCATGGCAAGCAGGAAGATTGCCATGGGAGAGCTTGTCAAGATCAGTCAGACGGACCGCAAGGATGAGATCGGCACACTGGTGACGAGCTTCAATGAGATGGTGGACAAGCTCGACGAGCGCAAAGAACTGGAGGAGAAGCTGAAGAAATCCGAACAGCTTTCGCTCATCGGTCAGCTCTCCTCGGGCATCGCACACGAGATACGCAATCCCCTCAATTTCTTGACCCTCTCCATAGGTCACATCAAGGAAAGGGTGACGGAGGAGTCTATCTCGGACAAGGAGGATCTCGTCGGGCTTCTTGACAGCCTTCTCAAGGAGATATACCGGGTGAACGAGCTCATCCACAATTTTCTCTTCCTCGGGAAATCGATCACGCTCATGAGGGAGGACGTATCCCCCGCGAACCTTGTCGATGAGGCGCTCGTTATAATAAAGGACAAGATACGAAGCGGCATCGACATCGAGCTCGCCTGCCACGACGGTGCCGACACGATGTACTGTGACAGGGAATACATGCGGCTTTGCGTCATCAACCTCGTGATGAACGCCGTTCAGGCCATACAGGGGCCCGGAAAGGTGCTGATCGAGTGCGGGGCGAAGGATTCCGTGACATACCTTACGGTCTCCGACAACGGGGAAGGTATCGCGAAGGATGAGCTTGACAAGGTCTTCGAGCCCTATTACTCTACAAAAAAACTCGGCGTTGGCCTCGGGCTCGCCATAACGAAGCGGTTCGTCGAGGAGCACGGCGGTACCATATCGGCAGCGAGCGAGATCGGAAAGGGAACTGCCATGACCATAAGGATTCCACGCCATGAAGGATGACACGAAGGGCACCATCCTTGTCGTCGAAGACGACAGGAACCAGCGCGGGATCATAAAGACCATTCTTTTGAAGGAGGGTTTCTACGTCGAGGCCGCAGACTGCGGGAAGAAGGCGGTGGATATCCTCAAGAACGGCAGTTTCGATGTCGTCCTCACGGATCTCAAGCTCCCCGACATCGACGGCACGGAGGTGCTCAGGGAAGTGAGGGCCCTGGGGAGGACTTGCCACGTGATCATCATGACCGCCTTCGGCTCCATACCCTCGGCGGTGGAGGCGACGAAGCTGGGCGCCTTCTACTATCTTGAGAAGCCCCTTGAAAAGGACCAGCTTCTCCTCGTCATCAGCAATGCCATGAACCAGGTGAAGCTCCTCAAGGACAACATCATGTTGAAGGACCAGCTGCGGGACCGCTTTCACATTGACAACATCGTCGGCGCGCACGGTTCCATGGAGGATCTCTACAAGATCGTTGGGAGGGTGGCCCCGACGAATTCCACCGTTCTCATTCATGGTGAAAGCGGAACGGGCAAGGAGCTTTTTGCCAAGAGTATCCACTACAACAGCCCCAGAAAGGGGAAGCCCTTTTTCGCCATCAACTGCGCGGCCATACCGGAGACGCTTCTCGAAAGCGAACTCTTCGGATACGAGAAGGGCGCCTTCACCGGGGCCCTTTCACGACAGATAGGGCTCTTCGAACAGGCCAACGGCAGCACACTTTTTCTCGACGAGATAGGGGACCTCACCCAGAGCACGCAGGCCAAGCTCCTGCGAGCCCTTCAGGAGAAGGAGGTGCGGAGGATCGGCGGAAAAGAGACGATCAAGCTCGACGTGCGGATCATAGCGGCCACCAACAAGAAGCTGGAGCAGGAGATCGCGGCGGGAAGGTTCAGGGAAGACCTCTATTACAGGCTCAATGTCATCGCCTTTACCCTGCCGCCGCTCAGGGAAAGGCGCACGGACATACCTCTTCTCGTGGAGCATTTCCTGAAGAAGTTTGAGGACACCCACGGGGGCGGGAAGACCGTGAGCGACGAGGTCCTTGCGTGCCTCATGCAGTATTCGTGGCCGGGGAATGTGCGCCAGCTGGAGTCTGTGCTGGAGCGCTCATATATAATGTGCGAGGCGGCGACCATCGGCATGGAGAATGTCCCCGCCGAGGTCAGGTACTACTCGCAACCCCGCGCGGCCGTCGACGGGATCACGTCAAAGCTTGACGAGCTCATAAACGCGAAGCTCACGGCGGCCGAGTACCGTCTCTATCTCTATCTCACCAGGCTGGAGCCCCCCGACGGGGGGTCCGACCATCTCCTCGAGCCGAAAGAGATAGCGGAGCGTCTGGGGATAAGCCGGGACACTTTCTTCGTCGGTGTGTCGAAACTTAAGGAGCTCGGGCTCTACGATTACAGGGCGAAGGTGAACGAGCTCAGGCACTCTCCGGGCCGGTCCTCCAGAAAAGAATAGTCGGATATTTCCGATTCAAAAGGCATCCTGGAGTCGGATATTTCCGATTATGGCCGCTTTCCAGAAACACTCTCCAAACGTGTCACCTGTAATATCAGCTTGTTACGATTATGGCATGACAGGTGCATACATATCCTGCGTGCAACTCAATGTGACCAATAAAGGGAAGGAGGTGAAGATAGCATGAAGAAAGCATTAATGATCGTTTTCGCGATCCTGATCAGTGTTGCCTTCGTTACGACCGTAATGGCGCAGGACAAACCGGCAGCAACAGACAAACCGGCCGCAGCAACAGACAAGCCCGTGAAGGAGAAGGTGGCCGAAAAAGCCAAGAAAGCCGGCGTGAAGAAGTTCGCAGGCGATTTCGTCTCCATGGACGAGGCGGCGAAGACAATAGTCGTCAAGGGTGAGACCGAGATGACCTTCGACGTGTCCAAGGTGAAGAAGATGGCAAAGTTCGCGGCTGGCGACAAGGTTAACGTAGTCTACACCGAGGCAGACGGCAAGAACGTTGCCAAGGCAGTGGCGAAAGCCGGCGCAGTGAAGGAAAAGGCCAAAGAGAAGAAAGAGAAGAAGGCGGAAGAGAAGAAGGACGAGAAGCCCGCTGAGAAGCCCGCGGCTCCGGCCAAGAAGTAGTTCCGCATCGCGAAGAAAAAAAGGGGAGGCCGAAAGCCTCCTTTTTTTTGTATTCTTTCCGCTCAAGCCACCTCAAGCCGCTCAAGCGGTCTTTCAGAAGCTGAGCGGATCGGCTTCGATGTCTACTCCCGGGATGTCGTGAAGCTGTTCGAAGGTGTCCCTGAGGAGTTCATCGTCTCCCCTGAGTATCAGTCTGCGTATGTGATAGGGGGGTCTTTCGAGGGGAAGGGTACCGAGAAGCGCTCCTTCGAGACCTGCGTCGGCGATCACCTCGCGGACCTTCCCGAGAGCGGCGTCGGCCCGCCCCACGGTCTTGCCTCGGGCCTCAAGGAGAAAGATCCGGACGAAGGGCGGGAAACGGGCTTCCCTGCGTTTCTTGAGCTCTTCTTCGACAAAAGAGGATATCTCCAGGTAATCGCGGGGATCCGCGGGCTCTTTTCTCGTCGAATAGGACACGATGGATCGCGGCGTGAGGGCGTCAAGGAGATTGAGGAGGACCTGGTGGGTCCTCTCTTCCGACCTGTGTCCGCTCATCTTGCGCAGTTCCTCCCATTGGGAGAGGAGAAGTCTGTCGGCGGAGAAGCCGTAGAGTTTTGAGAGGGACTGCGTGCCGACGAGGACGGCTGCGCCGGGCTTACGGGGTCTCAGGGCGGCCGCTATTTCCTTCCTGATGGAATCCCCCGTGATGCGGGTAATATTAAGGTGGGAGTGGGCCTTGCGGAGGTGTTTCTCGATGAAGTCTATTCCTATCCGGGAGAAGCCGATGGCGCTGCTCCCGCACTGGGGGCAGGTCCCCTCATAGGCGAGCCGCGCCCCGCAGCCGGGACAGGAAAGGCTCCCCGCCTCCCTTTCATATGTGAGGGTTTCCCCGCAGCCGGGACAGGAAAAAGTCTCCCGGCAGGCATGGCACTTGAGATACGAGCCCTGGTCTTTCCGCGGCGTGTAGATGGCGATGCGCGTGTCTTGCAGGGCCGCTTCTCCCGCTTCGGCACTGAGGTGGTCGATGATCTCGCCCGTCGAGCGGGAGGAAACGCTCGACGTCCTTTCCCCGTAACCTCCTCGGGTGGGCCATTCATTGCAGGTGATCCCGAAACCGTTCGTCCGGGCGAGATGAATGGCGTCGATTGACGAGGCGGCAGAGCCGAGGACGATGGATGCTTCCTTAAGCCGCGCCCTTTCAACGGCGACCCTCACGGCATTGAACTTGAACCCTTCCTCGTTCTTGTACTCGTCATCGTCACATCTCTCGACGATGATGAGGGAGAGGCCGTGAAGAGGGAGAAAGACACAGTTCCTGTTGCCGAGGATCACATACCCGCCCTCACGGCGGCTCCTGAACCAGGTCTCCATCCTCTGCTTCAGGGGTGTGCCGGAGGAGAACCACAAAACACGGGGACCGTAGACTTCTTTGAATCTCTTCATAAACCACGTCCCGGCTGCATGGTAATCGGGTACGAGGACGAGGACGTTCCCGTCTTGCCCCAGATGGCCCGGTATGACCCTGTTGTAGTATGCGATCCGTTCTTCGACGGAATCGATGAGGAGGGTCTTTTCGGTTTCGGTCCCCTGCGGCCGGAGGAGAGCCGGGACGGGTGGAGCAAAGGTCTCGCCCGTCAGGGTCTCGCGAAGGCGAAGGAGTCCGTTACCGTACAGATGCAGGAGTCCCGTTCTGCCGAGTCTCCTGATCGCTTTCCTGAGGGGCAGACCGTCCACGTCGACGCGGCCGGGGGACTCGACGGAGAGGAAGCGCTCCATGTCCGGCGCGGAGGGCAGGGCGTGTTTGTACGCGATCCCCGCAGGTGTGACATAGAACGACGATGACCATTGCAGCAGCGCCGGAAGCTCGTCGGAGAGAAGAGGGAAGAGATCGAGGACACCCGCGACGGACTTGAGCCCGTCATCTTCACCATCCCTGAGGACAATGACCACCCCTGTGGTTTCCCTGTGTCCGAAAGGAACGAGAACGCGCGCGAGTTCGAAGACATGGGGGGAGAGTTCATCGGGGACTTTATAGGAAAAGGATCTGCCGACGGGTATCGGAAGGGCTACATCGGCAATCATGAAGAGAAAAGGAGGTCACGATAGTCGAGGCTTTTCAAGGACCTCACGTGCGTCAACGACTCACCGAGGATCCTGCCTCCTATCTCCTGGAACGATTCGGGGGCGTCCGTCACGAAGTACTCGCACCTGCCGCGCCCGCGCCTGTTGAAGAGGTCCTTCTCTTCAAGGATCCTGCGGGCCTCCTTCGCGGTTTCCTTTCCCGAGTGCACGATCTTCACGTTCCTGCCCATGGTCGTCCTGATGACGTCCTCGAGGACCGGGTAGTGGGTACATCCCATGACGAGGACATCGATACGGTCCCGTTTGAGGGAGCCGAGATACTTGCGGGCCATGAGGCCCGCGATTTCGTCATGCTCGAGACCTTCTTCCACTATGGGAACGAAGAGGGGGCACGCCCGGGAGAAGACCTCTATGCCGGGATCGAGCTTCCTGATCGACCGGTCATAGGCCATGCTCCTGACGGTGGTCCTCGTGCCGATGACGCCGACCCTCTTGCTTTTCGTGTTTCTCACCGCCTCCCTGGCGCCGGGGCTGATGACCCCGATGACGGGAACGGGCATCCGTCTTTGCAGTATCGGGAGAGCGAACGCGGATGACGTGTTGCAGGCGATGACGAGAAGTTTGATGCCTTTCGTAAGAAGGAAGAGGGCACTTTCCAGGGCATATTTCGTCACCATCCGGGGGGACTTGTTCCCGTAGGGAACCCTGGCGGTATCTCCAAAATAGATGATGTGTTCATGGGGGAGAAGCTCCCTGGCCTCCTTGAGGACGGTCATGCCGCCCACTCCGGAATCGAACATGCCGACGGCGAGTTTTTGCATGGCTACAGATTAGGAGAGATGTGGTGAAATGTCAAGGCAATAAGGGCGCGGGCGGAAGGGGCTTTTTGCTTGCCTTTTTGAATCCAATACTGCTAAATAGAATGAAGCGATTCCCTGACAATCTGCCTTGTTCGACAGCTGTGGACCGCGGACCGTCATTGCAGTGCCCTGTGCCAAAGCGGTGGTGTTGCGCCCCGGGGGACGGCACCGGAAACAGGAGGAGCTGAAACGGAGACGATGACGAAGATAGGCATTGCCTGCGACGGAGGCAGGGGCAGGACAATGTCCGGAGATGTACTTGCCAGGCGCGCGATGGTGTCGGGCGGCATAACGAAGCCCGGCCTGGTCCTTGCCTTCTGTTCCGGCAGGAACGGACCCGAGACTTTTTTTCACGGTATACGACAGATTGCGGGGCCCGATGTCCCGGTTGTGGGAGGGTCCGCCATAGGCGTGATATCCAACGATTTTCTCTCCTACAGTGATCCGGTGGCCGCGGTGGCGGTGTTCGAGTCGGACCTCATCACCTTCCGGCTGGCCTCGGCCGGAGAACTGGACCAGAACGAAAAGGAGACCGGCAGGAAGGTTGCCGCCGGTATCGGCCGCAGGCCGGACGACAGGCTTTTCCTTGTTTTCTACGATTCCATCAAGGTCCCGCCCGAGAATGGATCTCCCCCCATCATGAATTCGTCGGCACCACTCATAGCGGGGATCGAAGAGATCCTTGACGCCGCTGTCCCCGTCATCGGGGCCGGGCTCATGGGTGATTATGATTTCAACAGGACGTTCCAGTTCTGCGGCTCCTCGACGGCGTCGCGGAGTCTGGTGGGTCTCATGCTCGGCGGCGGTTTTTCCGTCTACCACAGGATAACGCACGGCTGCACCCCTCTCGACGGTGTCTACCACAGGGTGACGAAGGTCTCCGGTCCGCTCCTGTACGAAATAGACGGCAGACCCATAGTGGATATGATAAACGAGCTCTTTGACGGCAAGGAATGGCAGGAGGAGCGGCCCCTCGAGTATCTCACCATCGGGGTCCACTGTGGAGAAAGATATGAAGGGTACCGGGAGAACCGGTACGTGAACAGGCTGATGCTGGGTGTCGTTCCTGACAGGTCGGGGGTGATGATGTTCGAATCCGGACTCAAGAAGGGCGACGAGGTCCAGTTCATGGTAAGGGATGCCGGCCGGATGGTGGAGTCCGCGCGGGACAATACGCGCGTCCTCGTGGACAGGATAGAAAAGGACGGAAAGACACCCCTTTTTGCGCTGTACATCGATTGCGCGGGCCGGGCGAAGGACTATTCGAACACGAGCGTCGAGGAGGCGGCGGAGGTGCAAAAGGTTCTCGGTGAGCGTGATATCCCCCTTTTCGGCTTCTACTCGGGTGTGGAGCTTGCACCACTACTGGGAAGAACGAGAGGCCTCGACTGGACGGGCGTTCTCACGGTCCTCGCAAGGGAATCCTAGGGTCCATGGAACGAGATCTCTTGAAGGAAAAGATGGCCGCCTACTTCAGGGATATAGCCGAGGACAGGGGGAGGAAGTATCTCAGGGAAGTAAGCAAGCTCTCGCGTATCATCGCGAAGGCCAGGGAGACTGAAGAGTTCCTCGGCCGTTACCGGGTCCTGGTCGAGAGTTTCTCCGACGCGATATTCATGCTCGACGAGGGCAGGAAGATCATCTCCTGCAACCGCGCCTTCCGCAGCCTCTTTCAGCTGAAAAAGGACGAAATCGAAAGAAAGACGCTGCGCATAATCACGAAAGGGGACGATGAGTGCGACCGTCTCACGGCGGCCATCGACGAGGGCATCGCGGGGAACAAGACCTCTGTCTTTCCCTGGGAGTTCGTGAGAAAGGACGGCTCCTGTCTCACCATGGAGGTGACGGTCTCGCAGGTGCACGGGTCGCTTTCCGGTCAGGCAGGGCCCATCGGCGGGTGTGTTGCCATCCTTCACGATATTACGGATCGCATCGCTCGGGAGAACGCGCTCAGGGCCGCCGAGGAGAAGTACCGCAACATCTTCCAAAATGCGGCGGAGGGGATCTTTCAGGTCGCCGTCGATGGCCATTACATCAGCGCCAACCCGGCCCTTGCGAGGATCTTCGGATTCGGCTCGCCCCTTGAGATGACGGGGGACGGGGACCTCAAGGCAAAGAAGACATTCGTCAATCCCGAGGATTACCGGCGCCTCAATGCCATCCTGAAAACCAGGGGGTCCGTGGAGAACTTCGAATCGGAACGGTACCGCACCGATGGCACCAGGATGTGGACATCGACGAACGTTCGCATCGTGATCGATAAGGACAACGGCACCCATTATTTTGAGGGGACCGTCAGAGACATCACCCGCCGCAAGAACCTCGAATCCCAGCTGCGTCATTCCCAGAAGATGGAGGCCATCGGCACACTGGCCGGAGGCGTCGCCCACGACTTCAATAATCTTCTCACCGCCCTCATCGGATACGGCAACCTCCTGCAGGTCAAGATGGAGAAGGACAACCCCCTGCGCGTTTACGTGGACCACGTTCTCTCGTCGGCGAAGAGGGCGGCGAGCCTGACGAACAGCCTCCTTGCCTTCAGCAGGAAACAGGCGGTGAACCTTGAGCCGAACGGTATCAACGAGATCATAACGGGTGTACAGAAGCTCCTTGAAAGGCTCCTCAGCGAGGACATCGAGCTTTGCGTGCAGACCGCGGCGAGGGAGATCACCATAATGGCGGACCGCACGCAGATCGAGCAGATCCTGATGAACCTTGCCGCGAACGCCCGCGACGCCATGACGGACACCCGCGTTCTAACCATCTCCATTGCCCATGCGTCGATCGACAGGGCCTTTATCCACAAGCACGGTTACGGCAAGGTGGGGACCTACGCGCGTGTTACCGTGACCGATACGGGCCACGGCATGGACGAGAAGGTCAGGGAGCACATATTCGAGCCTTTCTTCACAACGAAAGAGGCAGGGAAGGGCACGGGACTCGGGCTCTCAACGGTCTACGGCATCGTGAAACAGCACGACGGGTATATCACGGTGGAAAGCGAGCCGGGAAAAGGAACGACGTTCCATCTGTACTTCCCGTCGGTGCGTGTGAAGAGGGAGAAGGCAAGGCAGGTGGAGCCGACGATGCCCTCGGGCACGGAGACTATCCTCGTGGCGGAGGACGACCGGGAGACCCTTCAGCTCATGAAGGAGGTGCTCAGGGAATATGGCTACACGGTAATAGGCGCCTCTGACGGGGACGAGGCAGTCCGGCATTTCACCGAGCACAGGCACAGGATCGGTCTTGTCATCATGGATGTGATAATGCCGAAGAAGAACGGCATGGAGGTCTATTCCGAGATAAGCAAGCTCGACCCCTCCGTCAAGGTTCTCTTCGTGAGCGGCCACGCCCGCGACGTAGTCCTCGACAGGGGCGTCGTGGACAGCAGGAGCAACTTCCTCTCGAAACCGATCGCACCCTCCCTTCTCCTGGAGAGACTGAGGACCCTTCTCGATGCGGAAAAGCACAGTCCTCTCTAGCATTCGTCGAAGATGCTCCGGATCTTGCCCGAACCCGATGCCGTTTGCCTGCCTCTACTTCACCATTCTCTCGACGTTGTGCAGAAAGCCGCTCACGAACCTGGCAGCCCAGCTTTCCTTGAGGAGCGGTGACGTGTAGGCGAAGGTGAGCGAGAGGATGTCCCCCGCCGCCGCCGCGGAGATGGCCATGATGTGGTCCGCAGCCTGTCGGCCGCTCACGAGGCCGACGCTGTCGACTACGAAAGGGCCCTTCCGGCCCGGCCCGATGTCTCCCCCATCAAGGAGAAGGCAGGACAGGGGAAAATGCCGGGTCATGCGCAGCTCTTCGATCCTCTCTCCGGGATCGCCGGGTGCGGGGGCTAAGAGGTGCACTCCATCCGAAGCCGCGAGCGCCAGCCTGTTGCCGCATTCCCGTGCCGTCCGCCACAGGTCGTGATCTCCGGCGCCTTCGCATTGAATGTTTGCAGGCGCTTCCATGCACCAGGGTTCATCGTCGCCGATCCCTGCCCCGGTCAATCCCCTGAGGTTGACAGGGGCGTCCACCGAGGCAGGAACGTCATCCCCGAAGTATTTGCGCATGACCGTGAGGGCACTTGCCGCGAGAGCGGCGTTGACCGTTACTCCGGAGCGACGGCACTCCTCCTTGAGGATGGCCGCAGCGGCCCCTCCCAGGGTGTGGACGCGAAAGCGGGTGTGCCGCCTGCCCGGAGGCTGGAATTCGTGGAAGGGCATCGAGCCGCCGTTCTTCCCACCGGGAGGTGTCCCTGCCGCCCGGCGCGCCATTGTGCCTTTGCGGTCCGTGGATGCCAGGAACTCCTCGATGGGGGGACGCAGAGGCAGCAGGTCCCCGCTCATGACCTCGCCGGCGAGGATTCTCATGCAGCGCTGAACCAGTTCACCGGCAAGGTGGACCGCGGACATCCCGTCACTTATCGAATGGTGCAGCGACAAAAGGAGATAATGACGCTCGAAGTCGGCCTTGTCGGTTAGGAGCAGAACCCTCCACAGGTGCTTTGAAACATCGAAAAGGGTGTCCACCTCGCGTTCCACGACGATGTGGAGATCGGTCCTGCCCAGCTCAAAGAACGAATGGACGGGGATGTCACGAAAAGGTACGTTGAAGAGAAAGGAAGGTCCGCCTTCCGCGGAAACGATGCGCGCCCTGAGTGACGGATAGCGTTCCCACAGGCTGCGGCAGGCATGCTTCACGAGCTGTATGTCGAGAGGCCCCGCTATCCTTGCCGACACGCTCAATACGGCGGGCCCTCCGAACAGCTCTTCATGGGCGCGATAGAAGAAGGCTTCCCCTGCGCCCAGCGGTCTCGCGGGGATATTCTCTGAACGGTCCTGCCCTTTAAGCGGCCCTGCGCGTCCTTGTGGTCGCCTTACCATCCTTCATCCATTGTGCTCCAGAAGGCGCCGTTTCTGCAACCCTTTTCAGCGGGGTCTGCCGGGAAAGGGCAAAAAAGACCGGGACACCTTGAACGGCGGCCCGGTCAACTGCCGGTGGTGCCGGCCGGCGCCTATTCGTTGGCGGCTCGTGTTTCGGAGGATGCGTCCGTCGGCAATACGGTCACAACGGAAAGCTCCTCGGAAGACAACATCCTTTCGGCATCGAGGATGATAATGAAGCTGTCCTCCCTCTTGCCCATGCCCCTGATGAATTCGGTCTTCAGATGGCTTCCCACGCGCGGCGCCGGCTCTATGAGGTCGGGATCGAGTTCGAAGACCTCTTCCACGGAATCGACGAGGGCGCCGATGATGGTTTTCTCTTCTTCGAAGGAAACCTCGATGACGATTATGCAGGTGTTGACGGTCTTTTCCGTCTCCTTGAGCCCGAATTTCAGCCTCATGTCGAGCACGGGGACAACGCTTCCACGAAGGTTGATGACCCCTTTCATGAAATCCGGTGTTCCCGGCACCCTGGCGACGGAGGTGAACTCCAGTATCTCCCTGATATGACATACGTCCATTCCGAATATCTCACCTCCCAGGTGGAACGTCAGATATTGCCGTGTTTCTGTTATTGCTGGAACGCTCATGGTCTCTCCTTCCCTGTCGGGGATCGATACCGGTCCCAGGGCCCGCGAGCGGTCTGATGCGAAGTCGTGCCCGCATGGCCCCGGTCCTCACCATCTTATGATCGCTCGAATTCGCTGTCCGGGTTCTCGTTGCCGGCGGCCGCCAGATCGAGACGGATGGCCGGGACGACCCCGGGTGCCGCCGTCTTCTTCGGGGCGGCAGCCAGAGCGGGCGCGGTGATGTTGGGCGACTTTCGCGATGTGCTTCTTCCCGTTCCGTCGATCCTGAAGAAAGCGATGGCGTCCATCAGCAGTTCCGCCTGGCTTGACAGTTCCTCCGACGTGGAGGCCATCTCCTCCGTAGCGGAGGCGTTGCGCTGGATGACCTGATCGAGCTGCTGGATCGCCTTGTTGATCTGCTCCGACCCCGTGTTCTGCTCGTTGCTGGCCGCGCTGATCTCCTGGACGAGCTCCGCCGTCCTCTGGATGTCGGGGACGATCTTGGTGAGAAGCTCTCCCGCTTTTTCCGCAACTTCCACGCTGGAAGAGGAGAGCTTGCTGATCTCCCCCGCGGCAAGTTGGCTTCTCTCCGCCAGTTTTCTCACCTCCGTGGCCACAACGGCGAAGCCTTTTCCGTGTTCCCCGGCCCGCGCCGCTTCGATGGCGGCGTTGAGAGCGAGGAGGTTCGTCTGCCGCGCGATCTCCTCGATGATGGATATCTTCGTGGCTATCTCTTTCATGGCAGATACCGTTTCCGCCACTGCCTGCCCGCCTCCCCGGGCGTCATCGGCAGCCTTGAGGGCGATCTTTTCCGTCTGGTGGGCGTTGTCGGCGTTCTGTTTTATGTTGGAGGACATCTCCTCCATTGACGAGGAGACCTCTTCGGCGGAGGCCGCCTGCTCGGTGGCCCCTTCCGAGATCTGCTGCGATCCGGAACTCATCTGCCGGCTGCCGGCAGTGACGTTCCCGGCGGCCGTATTCACATTGGCCACCACCTCGCGGAGTCTCTCCACCATGTTGCGCATGGCCGTTAGCAGCTGCCCCATCTCATCGCTCGTCTTCACCTCAACCGTCATCGTGAGGTCGCCCTCGGCAAGGCGGTTGGAGACGGAAAGAGCCTGGGAGACGGGTGCCGTAATGCTTCTCGTGATAAGAAGGGCGATGAATACCGAGAAGAGCAAGGCGAAGGCCCCTATACCGAGAAGGACGTTCCTCGTGTTCTCTTTCGTCCGCACGCTGTGGTTGTAGAGTTCGTTCATCTGTTCAGTCTGGTACTTCACCATTTCGACGAGGGCCGCCTGTCCTTTTTCCGTGGCCGGCCGTGCCTTCTCCGCGTTGAGCTGCGCCGCTTCCTTGAACTTGCCCGTGTTGAGAAGCTCCACTATCCTGACGTTCGCCTCCTTCCCCTCGTCGACGCAGCTCTGGAACTTCTGGAGTATCTCCTTTCCCTTCTCAGACCTGTCGATCTTCTGCAGTTCGTCGAGCGATTCCCTGTATATTGTCCTGGCGGCCGCTATCTTTGCCTTTGCCTTCTCGTGTATCTTCTTGTCATCGAGGGACGTCATCGTAAGGATGCCCTCCGTGAGGTCCGACAGGGCCGTGTTGGCGGCCCTGGCCAGTTCCACCTTATGGTTACCCTCCTTCACGATGCGGTCCATGCTGTCACCCATGGACTTGAGACCCATGACCCCGAGAACGGCCATGACGACGAGCAGGAGCGTAACAACCCCGAACCCGGCTGCGAGACGAGATCCTATCCTCATGTTACCCAATTTCATCGCTTGTTCCTCCTTATCGGTATGTGCGGGTCCGCATGAACGCGTTGAGGTACTGGCATCGGTGCGCGGGCTTCGTCAGTGTCATGCGAGACGACATCGAGGGAGGTGTTCAGAGTTCCCTTCGTCGTCTTCCAAAGTCATTTTCGTTCCCGGCCGGAAGCGCTTAAGGAGAAAGGGTATCAAAATAGTGGGGGTGGAATATAAGGTATTGCCTTATATCAGGACAGGGACGAGAGGTAGGATACGAGGTTGACCTTCTTCCTGTTCAGGCCGAGTTTCCTGCGGATATTGTTCCTGTGGAAACTGACAGCGCCGGGGGATACGCCGAGGAGTTCCCCGATCTCCTTCGTGGTCTTGCCTGTCTTGATGAGGTTCGCCACCTGGATCTCGGCGGGTGTGAGGCTGGAGTACTTGAGGCTCATCTTCCTGGGAAAGGCGGAGGCGATATCTTTGAGTCCCGACTCGATCATCGTCACATACGCCATGTGGCTCGCATCGAGCCTGCACCTTTTCAGTTTTTGCACGAAGGGCATTACCAGGGCCTCGATATTCGAGACCATCCTTTCCTCTATGTCGCGCTGGTCCTGTTCTCTGTGCTGGAGCAGTACCTTGAGGGTTGTATTCAGCTCGTCAAGCTCACTCGACCTTGATTCCAGGTCGAATCGGATCTTACCGAGGGTTTCCTCGGCTCCTTGCTTCTCCCTCAGCGCGGCCCGCAGCCTCTCTTCCGATTCCCTGAGCGTCGACTCGGTGTCCTTGCAGCCTGTGATGTCGCGTATGGATTCGATGGCACCGAGGAACCTGCCTTCAACGTCGAAGAGGGACACCGCCACCGCCCTGAGCTGTTTGCGTATCCTGTCGGCGGTGACCTCGGCGAAGACGGCGTTGCCCTTCTCCGTGACGCTGTCGTACAGGCCGGGCATCGTCCCGGCACCCTCTACCGCCACGTCGATGAGAAGAGGCCTCTGCCTGCCGTAGAACGGTATCGCGCAGGCACGGCAGCTCTGTCCGAGCATATCCGACCTCTCTGTCCCCGTCATATCCTCGATCGCCCTGTTCCATGCGACGACCTTGCGGGTGCTGTCGACGATAAAGGTAGCGTCGGGCAAAAACTCAATGATCTCGGCAAGAAGGTCCGTATCCACGTATCAATGCCTCTTTTCCCGGTATGGTGGTATGTACCATAAGAGGGATGAAAAGGGAAGAGGCAGTCCGGGCAGCCTCCTGTCGAAGTGAACAAATCTGAAACGCGAAAGGAGCATCAATTCCACGTGTTGCAGGCCACCGGAAAATTCCATGGAGAATTCATCTATATCTTTCTTGTAAAATACTGATACCTTCTTCCTGCCCGCGGGACCGAGTTCATGGGCCTGGTGTTGAAGAGATGCCCGAACGCCCGCGGGCAGGTCCTCCGGGAGACGGAAAGGTTTTGCATTCACGGGAGAAACGATGGAGAATATAAGAGGTTCCGAGACTATGGTCATACCTGTCTTCTTTCCCCATGCGGGTTGCACTGTGCGCTGTATCTACTGTCAGCAGGGATACATTACCGGTATCGATGAAAAGAGCGTCAGGGAGAGGATCGATCGGGCGCTGGGCGGCAGGGTGGAGCCCTGCGAGGTAGGGCTCTTCGGGGGGAACATCTTCGGGGTTAAGCCCGCCGATCTGGAGAGGCTTTTCTCCTTCTTCGCCGCCTACCGGGGTATACTGCGGGGTTTTCGTCTTTCCACGAAACCCGTTCCGCTCCGGGACGACACCATCGACATCCTCAAGCGCAATGGCGTGCGACTCATCGAACTTGGCATTCCCACATTCAACGATGTCATTCTTGCCGCCCTCAACAGGGCCCACACGGCGAAGGACCTTTTTCGGGCATTTGACAGGCTGGAGGGGGAGGGTTTCAGACTTGCCCTTCAGCTCATGGTGGGCCTGCCCGGCGAGACGATGGGCGACATCGAAGAAGCGGTGGAGAACATGGTGAGGCTGAGACCGGAATACATCCGCATCTATCCTCTCGTGATCCTCAGGAACACACCCCTTTACAGACTTTACGAAATCGGAGAGTTCACCCCCATTGCCTTCGACGAGGCCCTCGAGAGGGCGGCCCTCATCTACCGGAAGGCCCGTGAGGAGGGCATAGACGTTGTCAACGTGGGTCTCACGGACAATGAGATGGTCAGGGAGATGGTTGCCGGAGGGTCCTACCATCCCGCTTTCGGCAATCTCGTGCAGTCACGCATATTCCGCGACGCCCTGGGAGCTGTTCTCGGGAAGATCAAAGGCCCGAGGGAGGTCACGGTTGTTCTCCACAGAAACGATATACCTCTCCTCGTAGGATACAGGAGGGAGAACCTTACGCATTTCGCGTCGCTGGGTATCGCCCTTCGCTGGGACCCGTCGGGGGCCGAACGGGGTTGTTTCGAGGTTGTAAGCGGAGAGGGGAGGGTGAAGGCGAGAATGATAGAGAGAAAAGAATGACCAATGACCATATTCCAATGACCAGAGAAACAAACAATAACCAATGATCAAAAAAGAGGATACGGGCAGTCCGTTCTGCCCTTCCTCTTCTTCAACTGGTGATTGGTAAATTGGTCATTGTCTCTTTGGTTGGTCATTGGAATTTGGTCATTGGTCATTTTGTTTTCAGAACCACGTTCTGATGAATTTGAAGAGGTAATCGATCTTGAATATCCTCGAGGGTTCGAGAGAGAGGGCCTTCCGGTAGTGGTCCCGTGCCAGTCTGAGGTCTCCTGAACGGTAGAACCGCCGGAACAGCTCGACACAGCGATTGGCGGTGAAGGGCCTTCTTATGTGCTCAAGTCTACCCCCGAAATAGGGGTCGTCGAAGATCGCCTCGACGAGGCCCGTCCCCTGTCTTTTCAGGTTCGCTATGTTATGGCGCAGGCTGTCGGGATGGCTGTAGGCGGCTGCTGTGGGCCGTGCGAGAAAACACCCCTTCTTTTCGAAGAATACCTTCGCGAAGAAGAGGAGGTCCTCCCCGTTATCGAGGTCGGTGGCGAACGAGAACTCCCTGGCGTGGTCCGCCCTCATCAGTACCGCGCATGTCGCGTGGGGTATGCGCTTGAGGAGGAGGGCCTCGGCAAGGCCGGTGGAGACCATGTCCTTGAGCCTCTCGTCAGCGCGGAAGGAGGTCTTGCCCGTCTCGTCCATGGAGAAGGTTGTCGAGGTCACGAAATCGATATCCCTGTCGTTAAGCATGACGGCAAGCCGGACTTCGATCGAGTCCTCGGTGAGACGGTCGTCGGCGTCGAGGAAGACGATGAAGTTTCCCTTCGCTTCTTTGAGCCCCCTGTTGCGTGCCGAGGAGACCCCCTGGTTCTCCTGATAGTGATAGAGGACCCGCGGGTCACCGATGCTCCTTACCATCTCCCCCGTGCCGTCCGTCGAGCCGTCGTCGATGACGATGACCTCCAGGTTGCCGTGGGTTTGTTGCAGGCACGACTCGATGGTCCGTGAAAGGTACCTCCCGTAATTCCAGGTGGGTATGATAATGGATACGAGGGGGTTTTCCTTTGTCACCTCTTACCGCCTTCTCTTCTGCTCCAGGGCCTTGAGGAGCACCGCCTCCATCTCGTCGGCGTTGCGTTCCATGGTGAAGGACTCCATCTTCTTCCGCGCGTTCCTCCCCATGGCCTCCTGCCTTGCCGGGTCGTCAAGGGCGCAGATAGCGGTGCTCAGGGCCTCGACGTTGTCCGCCTCGTCGATGACGTAGCCCTCATCGGGAGAGACGAAGGCGCATGCCCCGTTCCACCGCGTGGTGATGACGGGCAGGCCCGATGCCATACCCTCCATGGTGGTCAGCGAGCAGGCATCATAGTAGGTGGGGTGGGCAAGCACGTGGGCCTCACGGTAGACCTCCTCCGGCTCGGAGCGCTCGCCCGCGAAGGTCACGCGGTCAGCGATGCCCGCCTCAGCAATGAGGTCCCGGTATCTCTCCTTCCTGCCCCGGCCCATCACGGTGAGCCGCACGTCCCTGCCCTGCCGCACCGCCCTTCCCATAGCCGTGATGAGGGGGGAGAGTCCCTTGAGCCTGAAATTTCCGGCGCAGAAGAGCACCGTCGTAGGGCCGGCGGGCCTCTTCTGCGCCGGTCTGAAACGGTCCGTGTCGACGCCGTTGTAGACGACGTCGAAGGCGTCCCTGTCGATGCCGTAGTAGGCCGACATGTGGTCCCGGACCATGTCGGAGATGGCCACTATCCTCGTGAACCTGCGTCTCTTCACCGGGTACCCCTCTATCCAGCGCTGGACGGTCTGGTTGAGGCTTCTTTTCAGGAGGAACGCCTTCACGCTGCGGTCTCCTCCCGGCCCGTAGCTTGCGATCTCCCTTTCCATCCAGATGCTCTGCACTCCCCCGTGGCTCTGGTAAACGTCGAGGTCGAGGATGTTGCCATAGCCCAGCATGATGTCGGGACGGACCCTGCCGAGGGCCTGCCGGTGCGTGAGCGCGAAGGAGAGGTTCCTGCGCCACCGGGGAAAGGAATTCGTGCGGAGGCGTACGAGCCTGACGCCTTCCATCTCGACACCGTGGGCGCAGAAGACACAGACCTCGTGACCTCTGCGGGCAAGCCTCCCCGCGAGGTCGAAGGTGTAGCGTTCGGCGCCGCCTTTCTTGGGGTCGAAGTTGTATATTGCGAGACCGATCTTCATCCTTCGTCACTCCGCGTCGATGAGGGGTTCGGCAAGGCGGGTCACGCGCGCCTGCCCATGGTCACGAGGGAATCGTAGAAACTCTTCATGGCCTTTGCCTGAAGGCGGAAGCTCCATTCGTTGTCGGCACGGTTTCGGGCGTTCTCTCCAAAAGCGCGCCGTCTGGCGGCGTCGCCGACAAGAAGCTCCATCTTGCCCGCGAGGTCCGCCGCGTCCCAGGTCGTGACGTACCCGGTCCTGCCGTCCTCCACGAGATCGGGGAGCATCCCCCTGTCGGACACGATGGCGGGCCGTCCCATGCTGAGCACCTCCCGGAGCGCCCGGCCGCTGCCGTCGCTTCCGGCGCGCATCATGATGTAAAGATCGAAGGTGTGTATCATCGAGAAATAGTCATCGATGCGGTACCCGGCGATCACGACGTCCTTCTCGATGCCAAGCTCCTTGAGAGGCTTCATGACGCTCGTCTCCATCTGGGAGCTGCGGCCCACGATGACGAGCTTGACCCTGTTTACGCGGGACCGAAGCATAGCGAAGGCCTTGAGGATAATATCATAGCCGCGGTCGGGCTTGAGTCTGCCGATGACGCCGATGACGCATTCGTCGGGGGCGATGCCGAGTTCGGCGCGCAGGTCCTTTACCGGCCCGTCGTAAGGTTTGATCCCCGGGGGGATAACGCGAAGGCGCTCTTCGGGAAAGGCGAAGCTTTTCCGGTCGCTCTCGGCAAGCCTCTTGCTGTGGGTCACGAGGCCCTCCGTTCTCGCCATGGCCCAGGACATGAAAACGTTCGCGGGGAGTCCGTCCCTTTTGTGGTCTGTCCTCACGAGGAGGGGCCGCGCCCTGGAGAAGGCAAGCGCCGTGACGGCGGTGAAGTAATCGTGGGAAAGGTGGGTGTGGACGATGTCGAACTTCTCCTTCTCCACGTAAGGGTTGAAGGAAGTGAGGTCATGCCACCAGTCGCGTGTGGAGAAATACCTGTTGAGCCTCAAACCCTCGTAGCGGTGAAGCCCCCTTTTATCGGCTTGACCGTCGACGGTCCTTTCGCGAAAATCGGCGGGCGATTTCCTGCAGGCGAGGACGACGTCGACGCCCTCGTTCCCGAGGTTCTCACAGAGGGAAAGCACCGGCTCGGCGGGCCCCGTCCATTTCCAGTCGCTGAAGAGGTGAAGTATCTTCATCTTCCGTAGAATTCACCGATCGTGCGGCATATGAAAGCGATCTGATCTTCCCTGAGCGACGGGTGGACGGGCAGGGAGATAATCTGCCGTGACGTCTTTTCGGCCTTCGGGAAGGAGCCCTCGCCGTACCCGAGGTGGCTGTAGACCTTCTGAAGATGGATGGGTGTCGGGTAGTGGACGAGGGTGGTGACCCCCCTGTCGCTGAGGTATGCCCTCAACGCCTCCCTTTCCTTAACGGCAATGACGTAAAGGTGATAGACGTGGTACGCGTGAGGTATCGTGACGGGCCGGGAGACAGGCAGGCCTTCGAGGCCCCTGTCGTACAGCGCGGCGTTGCGCCTTCGCCCCTCGTTCCACTCGTCGAGGTGGGGGAGCTTGACGGAAAGCAGCGCGGCCTGCAGTTCGTCAAGGCGGGAGACAAAACCCTGAATGTCGTGGACATGCCGGTCCGACTGGCCGTGGGCGCGGAGCATGAGCATCCTTCTGAAGGTATCCTCGCTGTCAGTGACGACGATCCCGCCGTCGCCGTAGCATCCGAGGTTCTTCGTGGGATAGAAACTGAAGGCGGCCACGTCGCTTAAGGTCCCCGCGTTTCGGTCCCTGTAGCGCGAGCCGTGGGCCTGGCAGGCATCCTCCATGATCCCGACGCCGTACCGTGCGCAGATGTTCCTTATCTCATCCATCCGGCAGGGCTGCCCGTAGAGATGGACGGGCACGCAGAGCTTTATGCCCTTCTCTTTCGCCAGAACCTCCTCGAGCGCCGCGGGGTCCATGTTGTAGGAATCTTCCTCGATATCGCAGAAGCGGGGAACGAGGCCGCCCTCGGAGAGGGCCATCGCCGTGGCGATGTACGTATTGGGGGTGGTGACGAACCTGTCGCCCTCCTTAAGGCCGAGGGCGAGTCCGCCTATCTTGATCGCGTCGGTGCCGCTTGCGACGCCGACGGCGTACCTCGTGCCCACGTGGGCGGCGAAGGCCTCTTCGAAGGACGCGACCTCCCTGCCGAGGATGTATTCCCCGGAGGAGAGCACCTTCTCGAATGTCCTCACGAGTTCCGCCTTGATCGCGGCATGGTCTCCTTCTATATCGAATATCCTTACGTTCACGAAACTGCACCGTCCTTATTCAGTCGTGGTATCCCTCAAGGGTTACCAGTATTCCTTCCTGTGTTTCCGGTAGAAATCGATGGTCCGTGCTATCCCGTCATCGAGGGATATCGCCGGCTGCCAACCCGTCGTCCTCATTATGCGCGTTATGTCGGCATAATAATCGCCGGGCTCCACTTCCTTGCGCTCTCTGGTGAACTCAGTGAACTTCGTCCTGCCTGTCCCGGCGATGGCGACGATTCTCCCGGCAAGGTCCAAGAAGCTCACGGGGACGCCCGTGCCCACGTTGAAGACCTTCCCGTAGGCCTCCTCCGCAGCCGCCACCTTGAGCATCGAGCCCACGAGGTCTTCGACGTAGAGGAAATCCCTCAATATCCTGCCGTCGCCGAAGACGGGAATCTCCTCGTCGTCGAGGGCCTTGCGGATGAACCAGTTGAAGACCCCGTACTCGTCGTGGGCCATCTGGTGGCGCGGCCCGTAGGTGTTGGTGATGCGAAGACAGGCGCCCCTTATCTTATAGACGTCGTCATAGACGAGGACCATCTTCTCCGCCGTCAGGTTGGTCACGGCGTAGATGCCCTTGGGGTTTGTCGGGTGGTCTTCGTCGACGGGCAGCTTGACGCTCGAACCGTACTCGCCCCGTGTCCCGGCGAAGATGACCCTGGCGTCCCTGTTGTGGTGGCGCAGGGCTTCGAGGAGGACGAGAGTCCCCGTGCAGTTGATCTCCAGGTCCTGCAGGGGGTTCTTCATGCTGTCCACGTGGTTGACCTGACCAGCCAGGTGGAAGATGTAGTCCTTTCCCTTGACGAGATGGTCCATGGAAAGCTGATTGCGGACGTCGGAGACGTTGACCGTCACCCTGTCGGCGATGTCGCATATGTTGAAGAGGTTGCCGCCCTGGCGCGGGAGCATGTTGTCGACGATGGTGACCCGCGCGCCGAGCCTTACGAGCTCTATGCAGAGGTTGCTGCCGATGAAGCCGAGTCCTCCGGTGACAAGGACCTCTTTGTTATCGAACACCTTTCTTTCCTCCCTCACCTTTCTCCATCTCCCACAGCCGGGCGTGCTTCATGAAGACGTAGTACATGGTCGATGCCATGATGATGATGCCGGGCACACCGTCGAGGAAACCCATCTTGAAGATGTAATCCCTGAAGAAGCGCCAGACGGGACGGAACACCATGTTTGCCAGGTGAAAGCCGCGGCCCGCCGTAAAAAGGTCCCGGGCGTAGGCCTCGGAATAACGGTCTATGGTCCTCAGCTGATGGGCTGAATCCGCATAGGGCGTATGGAGGTAGTGGTTCCTCAGGTGCTCCACCCTTCCTTTCACGTGGACCTTCGCGTGTATGCCGCCCTCCCAGCCGCCCCGGTCTTTCCTGTAGAGCCGTATCTCCCGGTCCGGGTACCAACCTCCGTGTCGTATCTCCCGCCCCAGGTAGATGTTGCGCCGGTCCGCGATGTAGCCGTCGCTTGCCGAAACCGAGACGAGTATGTCCTCCACCTCTTTTCTGAACTCCTCCGTGAGCCATTCGTCGGCGTCGATGAAGAGGACCCAGAGGTTCTTGCACCGGTCCTGGGCGTGCTGGTATTTCTCCCGGAGGTCCGTCGTATCGAGGTGAAAGACCTGCTGCGTGTACCTACGGGCTATGTCCGCGGTGCCGTCGGGGCTGTGGGAATCGACGACGATGACCTCATCCGCCCATCCGGCAACGCTCTCGAGCGCCCGGGCGATGGTGGCGCTGTTGTTGAAGGTGATCATGTACACCGACAGCGGTACTTTCGTCTCCCGATCTCTTTCCATTCCCATGTGGTCCGATGGTGTTACAATACACTAAAAAGTGTTTGAAATCAAATAAGAAGGGGGCAGGGAAGAGGGGAAGCGCAGGGAGATAGGACCCTGATCCCTACTTTTCTCTCAGGTTCTTTATCGTCTTTATGATGTCCCGTGTCGAATGGTCCTTGGGGTCGCCGACTATGGCGACCCTTCCCCCGTAGGACATGACGATGTCGCGCTCTGGGACGTCTTCCTCTGTGTAATCCGTTCCCTTGGCGTGTATGTGTGGTTTGAGGGTGGCGAGCAGGTTCTCGACGGTGGGGTCGTCGAAGAGGATGACGTAGTCGACGCAGTCGATGGCCGATATGATCTCCGCCCGCTCGGCCGCCGGGGTGACGACCTCCTTGCGCTTGCCGAGACCGGTGACGGAGGCGTCGTCATTGACGGCGACGACGAGGATGTCCCCCAGTTCCTTCGCCCCCCTCAAGTACCGCACATGCCCCACATGGACGATATCGAAGCACCCGTTCCCGAACACAACCCTCTTCCCCGCCGCCTTCTGGCGGTCGACGATGGCTTCAAGCTCATCCAGACTGTTGACTATCTTCCCCATGGAACGTATGACCTCCTTGAGAGGACCGGTAATGGGTCACGGGTGACAGGAGAAACCTTGACGTTGCCCCTGTCTTTCCCATGGCCTATTACCCATGACCCACATCTGTCCAAAATAAATTTTGAAGGGGAACCCCTGAACAGGTAGAATTAGTTTCGACCAAGAATCAAATAATACCTGTATGGAGGGATTCCCGTGAATAAGTTTAGCAGCATGTTCGGCCA